>Ga0256406_1003403_pt1 | contig 19865 bp, 14 predicted proteins | sample RumenRJG_03DNA_FD_185986 | JGI IMG/M metagenome (GOLD analysis project Ga0256406, IMG submission 185986) | Bovine rumen microbial communities from Lethbridge, Alberta, Canada - RJG_03 | ecosystem: Host-associated > Mammals > Digestive system > Stomach > Rumen | place: Canada: Alberta | collected...
CACAAAATGACCAACTTTATAGTCTGCCAAAAACGTATTCTTGGCAGACAGTCCTCATTGTGCCCGTACATGACTGTATCAGTGTTTCAAAGATCGATTCGGCTACGATAGACGTGCCATTTATGATATGAGTCGGCAGCATGTCGTCACTGCCATCACTCATTTCTTCTTTTATGACGGCTTCGGGTGATAGCCATATTTGAGGTTAATCCCCATAGATAAGTTACACCTTCCTGCCCGTACAACTTGGTCTTCATATTGGCCTTTCGTACCTCCAGGCCAACACGAAGACCTATTTAGTTAGAAGTTCAAGAATAGTTTTTTCAACAATTTCGAACTTTGTACTGACTCCGACTTTGAATGAAAGCACATTCGATAATCTTATTGTTGATGAGGCAAGTATGCTTTCAACACCCAGCCTTATTGCACTGGCAAGTAAGATTACAAAGCGACTTATTCTTGTTGGGGATTTTCAGCAATTATCTCCTATTTCTCTTGTCAAGTCCAAGATACTTACAGATAGTGTTTTCGAACTTTCTGATATAAACATACGGCATACAGATCACCCTGCGATGTACCAGCTTTTGAATCAAAGGCGCTCAAATAAGGAAATTGTCGACTTGTTCAATGATACATTTTATAAAGGAAAACTCGTTTCCAAAATAGAAGGATCTTCGAAAATAATTGGTGAAGCTCCATATGCAGGCAGAGCCGTTGTGCTAAGAAACATATCTAACGGTGCTGTAAAATTTACCAAAGGAGGTACCAGACAGAACAAAAAATTTGCAGAAAGTATCATTGATCTCTTGGATGATTTCTATGATAATGACCCAGATGGTTCATTCACAATTGGGGTCATCACTCCCTATAAAGGAGAAGTTGCGCTTTTGAGGGCTCTTAAAATGGAACGAAAGTATCCTGAATCTTTTGACAGCAGAATAAAGATAGGAACTATTCATACATTTCAGGGCTCAGAATGTGATGTAATAATTTTTGACATGGTTGACTGCGCACAGCTTGAAAGTGGTAAGGCATCAAGAATAGGAAGATTATATGCTGGGAAAGAAGGCGAGCGCCTTTTAAACGTAGCGTTAAGTAGAGCCAAGCATAAATTGATAGTTGTTTGCGACCAAAACTATATTAAAAATATTCCAGGAAATACAGTTACTGATAGAACGAGACGCGTGTTTCGAGATCTGAGCAGATATAGTGTTTAGAATACAATGTTATATTCTAGTATAATCATTTGGACTTTGAGTGACAAAATACCCTATCGTCCTTGAGCTCCCAAATGCTATTAACCGCTGACTATGGTGATGAAGGCTGCAACGGCAAACGTTATTCACACTTTACCCATAAAACTCAGCTTGGAATTCTCTTGCTAACGAAAGGTCTTTCGCTGCGTAGGTTTTAATCATTCCCTGCCTAACGAAAGACCTTTTGCTATAGCATTACCATATAGGGAACACAGGTTCAACCCCGCAAGAACATAACTTCGACCTCGTTAGAACATAGTCTTGTTCCCATGAGAACATAGCTTCCCATAACAGCAAAGGTATCAATCCTTGAAAGCATTGATATTATCGAGCCTAATCTCAATTTCTGGATTAATTGTAAACGTCCTCCATCAGGACCGAGAAACAATGGCTGGATAACTAACAATTGACCAATATCTTATCGTCTTGGACTGGTAAGAGAGGCAAATTTGAAGAATATTTGATTTTTATCAATTTTGATGTGACATTTAGAAAATAATTCATTAAATTTGCAGAATGGTTAGCTGCACTCGACAATATGAGAGTAGATCTCTTTCTGTTCGTCTGCAAGATCTTTACATTATAGAATTCAGAAAACAAGAAATCCACACAACTAATGGATAAATACGAACTTATCAACAAAATCAAGAAACTCGACGGTCTCACTGATGATGAGAAGTCGGCTTTGCTTGGTATGCTCCGAACACACAAGAAGTATGGTCTTGTGTGGGAAGACAAGCCAGAGGCTGTTGAGGAAGAGATGAAGATAAAGCTCCCCGTCCTTACCGAGGTAAAAGAACGGGCTATTATCAATGATACTGAAACGGAGCATTATCCCAATCATGTGATCATAGAAGGAGACAACCTACACGCAGAGGTCGTTCTTGACTATGTAGCCGCTAACAGCATAGATGTCATATATATAGATCCTCCATATAACACAGGCAACAAGGACTTCGTCTATAACGACAAGTATGTGGACAGTGAAGACAGCTATAGGCATTCCAAGTGGTTGTCATTTATGAGTAAAAGACTGATGATAGCTCGCAAGCTATTATCAGATAGGGGTGTTATTTTTATCTCAATTGATGATAACGAGCAAGCCAATTTAAAGTTGTTGTGTGATGAAATTTTCGGAGAAAACAATTTTGTGGGAACATATTTTTGGAAAAGAACGAGCACACCCCCCGCACTTTCATATAAGATTAGAAGAAAATTGGAATTTGTTCTTTGTTATCAAAAGACCTCCATACCTAAGCGAACTTTTGCTCAAGGTTATGTAGATGGTGGTGATGCTCCTCTGTTAAACACGGGGAACCCACTTGGCGTATTGAAATTTCCTTCAAAATCCGTTCATTTTAATTTGCCAGACGGATTTTATTCATCAAAATCAACTTATAAGGTAAAACTCATAACGCCTGTACATGTCGTTAATGGTGTAAATGAGGAAGAATTTAAAGCTGAAGGACATTTTAAATGGGGACAAGACAATTTAGACAGGGAAGTTTCTGAGGGAACTTATTTCTTGATTAAATCTAAACAGTTTTCTCCTAGATTTCAAAAGTCAACCAAAGCAACTAAAGTCCCATCTAATATTATTGACGAAGATGTTAATGTCGGAACCAACGAAGATGCTCAAAAGGAAATATCTAATTTTGGTCTAGATATAAATTTTGATTATGCTAAACCTACATCTTTAGTAAGCTTTCTTTGTAGTATGCCTTTTTGGGAAGATGGTGGCATTAAAATCCTTGACTTCTTTGCAGGTAGTGGTACAACTCTTGATGCAACAATGAAGTTAAACGCTAAGGATGGTGGGCATCGCCAATGCATTCTTGTCACCAACAATGAGAATGGCATTTGTGAGAATGTTACCTATGAACGCAACAAGCGTGTTATCGAAGGCTACACCACACCCAAAGGCGAGCATGTGGAAGGTTTGCACGGTAACAACCTCCGATACTATAAGACTGACTTTGTAGGTCGTGAGCGCACTGTCAAAAACATGCGTGCTTTAGTTGATGCTGCAACCGATATGCTCTGTATCAAAGAGGATATGTACAAAGAAGTAGACTCCTTTGGCACTCTCGACAAACTTCCGCGGTTTGCAGTCCGTCACTTCACTAATGGCAGTGGTAAGGACATGCTGATTATTTATGATGAGACGGTTATTCCCGATTTGGTTGATATCATCTATGACATGGAAATGCCAAAACCAATAAAGATTTATGTATTCTCGCCCAATCGTAATCCATATACCGACGAGTTTGAGGATGTAGAGGAGAAGGTGGAGCTTTGCGCCCTGCCTGCTGCAATATATGATGCCTATCGTGAGGTGATACCCCCAATGGAGGACAAGGAATTGAAAGTGACCGACAACACAGAAGTAGAGGAGGACAAGCAATGAAAGAACTAAGATACCAAGATAAAGCTGTGAAACGGCTTATAGAGATGTCGGTAGATCTTTTGCAGAATGAAGATGACTACCAAAATCTCGTGTTCAAAGCACCAACAGGCTCTGGCAAAACTATTATGGCCACGCGTGTCCTTTCTGACCTCTATGAGGAGCTGGCTGCACGCAACCTGCCACAAGTGGCATACGTATGGATTGCTCCACAGAAGCTCCACTTGCAAAGTTTTGAGAAGCTGAAGAAGATCTTTGAGGAAAACCGCCGCCTCACACCTATATTGTATGACGACATTGATCAAAGTCAGGGCGTTATCAATCCTGGTGAGATTTTGTTTGTCAACTGGGAGAGTGTTAATAAAGACTCAAATCTTATGGTGAAAGAGAGGGAGAGCGCTGACAGCTTCTTTCAGATTATTGAGCGCACACGGTTGGAGCAAGGCCATCCTATCTACCTTATCGTTGACGAGGAACACCGTAACTGGAGTAAGAACGCTGACAAAAGCCTTGCCGTTGTCAATAAAATTCACCCTAAGGTTGAGCTGCGAATATCTGCAACTCCGAAGACGGCTACTTTCCATACAGTAGAAATTCCACGACGTGAAGTCATTGAGGAGCAGATGATAAAGAAGGGCATCCACATCAATGAGGATATCGATGTAGACAATGACGACCCCGGACTGAATATGCACCTGCTTCACAAGGCCATTGACATGCGTAATAAAATCACAAAAGAATACAAGCGTCTTGGGGTGAAGGTCAATCCACTGTTGTTGATACAGTTGCCTAATGACAACTCTGCCGACATGAGCTCAGAGGAAAAAACCTTGAAGGAAAGCTTGGTGCAGATGCTCAAGGTGCAGTATGACATTACGGTAGAGAATGGGAAGCTTGGCATATGGCTTAGTGGAGAGAATACTATTGATGACGATATTTCCAATAATGACGACCTTACGCAGGTATTGCTTTTCAAGCAGGCTATAGCACTTGGGTGGGACTGTCCCCGTGCGGCAGTGCTGCTTATCTTCCGTAACCTTAAGTCGGAAGAGTTTACAGTTCAAACGCTTGGACGAATACTCCGAATGCCTGAGCAGCACTTTTACCAGTCTGACATTCTCAATACTGGTCATGTCTATACCGACATAAGTCGCGACCAGATAAAGATAGCAAGTGAGGATAGCGGCTATATCAGCAAGGACACTCTGAGAGCTGACCGTCGTGAAGGTTTGAGAAATATCACTCTGCCCAGCTATCACCAGGAACGCCGCTCGGAAGACCAGAACCGTCTTGGTGTGGATTTTAAAAAAGTTTTACTTGACGAATTCGCCGAATATCTCGGAGTAAAGTTTGAGAACACATTGTTTACCCTTGCGCAGATGGCAGGTTGGACAGAGGAAGAGTGCAAACGTTATGAGGATCCTCTTGCTCTGCTTGGCACGACCGTAGAGTTTAACCGCATGAGGGCAGAAGAACGCAATATCAACCTCAATGTTCCCTCGGTAAATGTGAAGATACCCAAGGACCTGTTCATACAAAATGATGAGGGCGTTATTGACATTGGTGATTCAATGGCCTTCGCACGAAGCGTGGACGAGTTAAATAGAGCATACAACAATTTCTGCCGACGGATGGTTATCTATGCTCATTTTGAGCCCAAGAATAGTGCTGCAAGACTGGCAGCATGCTTGAATGAGCTCATGGAAAACCTCTTTGGTATACTGGAGCCTGAAGTTCCCAAAACAATACTATCTGACGACAATCAGCACCATAATGTACGTAAGTTCACAACAATCATTCAGCACGCTTTGAGTAAATATGCTGAGAAACGTCAAGGGCGATTGAAGAAAGCCCGTGAGCGTGCCTTCAAGGAAACTATATGGGAAGTGCCAGAAATCAGGTTCTACAACAGCAATACTAACAGCATCAAACCTGATGTAAAGAATCACGCGCTTATTCCGTTCATCGGTTTGAAAGAGCCGTCAACTCCTGAGCATGATTTTACCAAGTTCCTTGAAGAAAACACGGAATACATAGACTGGTGGTACAAGAATGGGGACGACGGCATGACGAACTATTCAATTCCCTATACCAACACTCGTGGTGAGAAGGCTCTGTTCTATGTGGATTACATCATTCGCATGAAAAATGGTCAAGTATTTCTCTTCGATACCAAGAGTGAGGACAGTGACCCCAACGGCCCGGCAAAGCATAATGCGCTACTTGAGTATATGAAAAAAGAAAACGAGAAAGGAAAACGGCTTGACGGCGGCGTGATTATTGAGGATCATACAACCGAAGGATTGTGGAAATATAGTGCTTTCAGAATAAAAGATACTCACGATATAAGCCAGTGGAAGGGCTTCTTCCCCGACCAATACAAATAAGGTATAGCTATGGAAGGACTTGACAATAACTTCATCAACTTTGGCATCCGCACGAACGACCTCAAAACAATAGAGGCATTGTGTATGGACAAGAACTTTCAGCTTGACTTTGAATGGCTGAAAGAGGAAATTCTTAAAGAATATCATAAGAAACGTGTCAACGATATTGAGCTGTCAGACAGTGATGTAGAGGCAATCATTAATAAGGCATTGCAGAAAATCAATTAAACAAGAAAGACTCTTATGCTGATTAAGCGTATAAAGATAAACAATTACAAGACTTATCTCAGTCTGGATCTCGACCTTAGCGTTAGTCCAGACAAGCCGATAATATTAATCGGTGGAGGCAACGGTGGAGGTAAGACCACGCTTTTCGAGGCTATATGCGGAGCACTCTATGGTCTCAACATTAAGAATAAAAAGCAGTTTTACAGTCTGTTGAATGATGGTGCGCGGAATACCGTTCCTCAAAAGATAGATTTAGAACTGACCTTTGAAGGTCTGGTGCTTGGAAAAGTGTTCCCCTATGTATTACGCCGCCATTATGAGGTGAACAACACAGGTGCCGTTGTCGAGAACGTCAGAATGAACATGAACGGCAACGTATTCCAGTATGGTACGTTTACCCCTTTGTCACAACGCCGTCAGGCAGAAACCGAGGTAAGTAAGATTATCAAGGGAAATCTGCCACAAGAGCTCAGCCGTTATTTTCTCTTCGATGCCATGCAGTCTAGTGAACTGCTGAAGGAGAATGTATTTGCCCAGACCATTCAAGACAACATAGAGAACGTAATGGGCTTCAATAAGTACATTCAGTTGAAGCGTGCTGCAAGCCATTTGCTAGAGGAAAAGACCAAGGAGCGCATGGCCGCCCAGGAAGAGCGCAAGGAGTATGAGCAGCTGTGCAACACCCGCCGAGAGAAAGAGATCGAGCTTAAAAAGACTGCCGAGGAGATGGAGCAAGTCTATCGCTTCCTCGCTGACATGAAGGAAAGCTATGAAAGTGCGAAGGAGGGTGCCGACCTTGCTAAAAGTAACGCCAACGAGATAAACCGCATCAACGATCAGATAACTGCCACACAGAAACAAGCCGAGAGCTATTCGGAAGGGTTGAACAATTTTGTGCAGCACATGGAGGTTAACACCATTATACCACGTGTTGCTGACAATCTGAGTGACGAAATCAACCGCATGCTGAAGATAAAGGAGCAGTTGAAGGAAGAACTCGACCATATATATAGTGAGGACGACATTGTGAGCATAGCATCAAAAGTGCTCGAATATCTAAAGAACTTCTATGGCCTCGAAAAAAATGTTGACATAAAGAAGCTGGCCGGTTATGTGGCAAGCCGCCAGTTGCAGGTATCGACTAATGATGAATATGCCTATCTCGATCATTCAGAGATTAAAGCTCTAAGCGACATGTTAAGTAATAATGCCGTGAATGACTTTATTCAGATTGACAAACAGCGTCAGACATTGGAACTGTTCATCAAGAATCTTCCTACACTTATCCAGCAAAAGGAAACTCTTCAGATGTCAAACCGGAAGGGAAACCAGCAACTTATCAACGATTATGAGGCAAGACAAAGTCGTATAAAAGAGTTGAAAGTTATTGAAGCTCAGACGAAAGAAGAGATACAGAGACTCACGGCTCGCATCAACAACATTGACGTGCAAATGCAGCAGGAGCCTGACCCGAAGTATGACACACTTGTAAAGCTTGTTCCGTTCTTCACCCGTGTAACCGACGAACTTCTCAAGCAAAAGAAGAGTCTGATAGAGACGGAAATGCAAAGGCAGCTAAATGAGATGCTGGTATCATATAAAGGACACATTGGTAGGGTTGTCATCTCAGAGTCGCTCGACGATTTCAACATTAAAATATACCATACGGCAGGAAATGAAATTTCCTTAGATAACCTCAATGCCGCCTCGAAACAGATTTTCATTCAGGTACTTTTGAAGGTACTCCGCAATCTCGGAGACTATAATCCACCGGTAATGATTGATACGGTGATGGGGGTTCTCGACGATGACAGTCGTGGAATCATGATGGAAGAGTATTTTCCGAAACTTGCTGAACAGACGATATTGCTATGCACTACATCTGAAATCCGCAAGGATGGTCCAGAAAGTGACTATGAGAAGCTTAAGGCGTACATTTCAAAGACCTACACGCTAATCCGCGATGTGGAACAGCAGAACACACATGTAGAGGAAGGATATTTTGGACTTAAACTTGAAAACGACTAAGGAGTAACAACTATGGAAGTAGCATTAGACAACATTCGCCAGGCAGAGAATATCTCGGGCGATCTTATGCCGCTGAAAGAGAAGATAGAAGAGCGGATTAACTTGTCAACATCTGTGGGAAAGGAAAAGCGTATTAGCTTGAATAACAACAAGGTAATGCGAATTGCATTGCTTGTAGGGCTGGGCTTGTCGGACAGGAGGTCGTTAGAAGGCATTGACAACATAAAGCTTTCAACATCTAGTATCCGCATACCATCGTCTTTCTTCACATATGACAATCTTCGTTCCTTGTTCTCGGCAATGATTAAACTTAGGTATAACGACCTTCATGTTGATTGGCAGGACAACGCTTTAATTTCTCGCATTATCGCAAAGGAGATGTACCGCGGACGGGATTATATGTTGAAAGATGGAAACATTGACAAGTTCCTTCTTTCTACTACTAACGGGCGGCATACATCTGGAAATATTCCGGCTTTGAAGCTTGTCATTGGCGACTATGGTGATGACATGCCGGCTGAACTAGACATAAACGGACGGAGTGTGAACAATGCTCAAATTTTGATAGCAGGTGCAACAGGCTCGGGAAAGTCAAACCTTATTGCAGTGCTCATTCAACAGTTCCGCTCATTGTCGGTGGAAACCCCATATCCAGTCAACTTCCTATTGTTCGACTATAAAGGTGAGTTTGCCGACGCAGACAATCGCAGTTGGCTGACGAACTTCGATGTTGACTCGACATGCATACTTGATCCGATGCGCAAGCCGCTGCCTTTCACTCCATTCAAGGACATGAGCGATGCCACTCAGAACCAAGTAAACCTCTATTCGACAGAGATGGCCAGTGCGTTATGTGCAATCGGCAAGGCAAGTACTGGAGCTAAGCAGAACACAAGACTAAGTACGGCAATTATCGATGCTTATTCAGAGACAAGAGGTCTGCCGATAACTTTTGAGTTGATGTTACGTCATTATCGTTCCCTTATGTCAGACCCAAGTTCAGAAGACAGTATAACTTCGATACTTACTGATTTAGTGAGAAATAATCTCTTTGAAAAGCAAGATCTGGTTAACCTCACTGACGAGTGCTTTATCGTTAAACTCGACGAGTTCCCCAAAGATGGTCCGATAGCCAAGGCAATTGTGTATTTCGTTATCTCAAAACTTAATACCATCTATGAAAAACTTGACGTACAGGCAAAAAATGATGAATGTGTGCAAATCCGCCACTTTACAATTATCGATGAGGCTCACTATATGCTAGACTTCGATAATCGTCCGTTACGCAATCTCATAGCTGTAGGCCGCAATAAGGGAATGAGTATTATACTGGCTACTCAGAATATGGCAAGTTTCCAGAGCAAGTACTTTGACTTCTATGCAAATGCTCAGTACCCTTTGATTATGAAACAGCAAACCATTTCGGACCCAGTCATCAAGGATCTCTTTGGTGTTAACGGCAAGGAACTGCAGGAAGTCCGTGCTGCCATTGCCGGCTTGCAACTCGGTGAGCTTATCATTAAGAACCAAGATCTTGCAGGTCTCGGTGTGATGGGTAAAAAGTACAAGAAGATTAAAGTGTCTCATTTGATATAAAACTTAACAGCAAACCGAATATGAAGAAAATTTTAACTATTCTATACCTATTGCTGAGTCTATCAGCGTTCTCACAGACGCACGTGGCACCTGTGACTAAGTTCCTCGGAATCCCTGTCGACGGCTTTAAGACGCAGATGATACAGAAATTGAAAGATAAGGGCTTCTCTTATAACAGTGTCAAGGAATGCCTTACTGGTGAATTCAACGGCAGAGATGTCGAAATTTATATTATTACAAACAATAACAAGGTATGGAGACTTATGATAAGGGATGCTTTCCCTTCAAGCGAAACGGATATTAAAATTCGTTTTAATACGTTGTGTGCACAGTTTGCTAAGAATACGAATAAGTATATGCAAGCCAATATGGGACTCGAAGAATACACTATTCCAGAGGAAGAGGATATCAGCTATAATATGTCTGTCAAGAATAAGAGATATGAGGCCTCATTCTGGCAGATAACCGAAAAAATTGATTCTACGACGTTCAAAGACGAAGCTACAAAATTGGCAACAAAATACAGCGACATTAAGACTGACTCTATGACCGAAGAAGAGAAGAAAGATATTAAAGTTAAAGTTATAGCAGATGTCTTTCATATGTTAGCTGATAGATTCTCTAATAATTCGGTATGGTTCATGATTTCTAAAGATGATGCACTATACTCAAATTATGAGAGACCTTACCGAATCCTGATGTATTACGATAATGAGAATAATCATTCAAATGGAGAAGATCTGTAATTATAGTATTAACTAATAAATAGGAGATCTGACAATGCTACAATAACGATTTGTACATGTTGGAATCAATAGGTGTGCTGTATTTCAATAGAATTGGCTGTGCAGGGGGTGCGACATGACGGCGGGCGGCATCAACTTTGTACACATGACCATAAAAAAACTTATGGAAGTGTACAGCCACAAGATTGCTATTAACATCGGAAGCGGTGTGCTAACAAGACTATTCAAGTTCGGTAATCTTGCAGCCTATATAAAATTTACTGACTATGGCAGAAGAAAATATTAACGAAAACGTATTGAAGTTGTTGGCAATCCCAGAGTTGACCAATAAAAATTTCTTTATCCCCGACTACCAGCGTGGCTACCGCTGGGGACAACTGCAAGTGACCCAATTAATGGATGACCTGACTGAATTCTTTAGTCCTAACGGCAAGGGAAAGTTTTATTGTCTTCAACCTGTTGTTGTTAAAGAGTTGTCTGATGAAGAAAAGAAAACATATAATCTTCATTCAGATACAGATGACAACCATTGGTACGAGGTTATAGACGGACAACAGCGTTTGACTACAATCCGCGTAATATTTCTGTTAAGACACCTAATGATACCTTTTAATGACGATAAGTTCCAGATTTATTATCAAACACGTCCTGAGTTGAGCGGGGTATTTGATAAGTTTATCTATAACCCTTTGCAAGATCCTTATAAGGTGTCAATAGCAGACGAAAATAAGTTAGATATAGATTCATGGCATGTCTATCATGCAGTTCGAACAATAATGGCATGGATAAAGGAAAGGGAAAATGGCATTAATGAGTTTAATGGTACTTTTTACCAGTTCTTCACAAATCCAAAAGGTAAAGACAAGTCTGTACAAGTAATTTGGTACGAACTTCGTGATGGAAGTGATGCAAACGAAACGTTCAAACGCATCAATGACAAGAAGGTACCTCTGAACAATGCAGAGCTTATACGTTCTATGTTCTTATCTGAATCTGCCGACTTTGAATTTGCCCAGGATTTAATAAAGGGCTACCCAGACAGTCTACAGAAAACCGTAGAAGAACGTGAGCTAGCACGGATGCAATCACATATCATTGAGATGTGGGATGTTATAGAGAAAGCCTTACGGCAACAAAAATTCTGGTCCTTTATTACTCAAGATGGTAATACAGACGGGTATAGCAGCCGCATTGAGTATCTCTTTGACCTTATATCTAAAAAGAAGGAAGATGAGAAAGATGCGTTATATACCTTCTTAACCTTTAACGAAATGGTAAAGGAGAAAAAAGTCAAGGGGCTTTGGGAACTTTGGCAAAAGGTAGAAAGCTATTTCTCCATGCTCCAGGCATGGTTCACTGACAGGGACTACTACCATGAGATTGGTTTTCTGATTTATGAGAGGGGCAAACAAGTATTGATTGACCTTTTAGAGAAGGCGAACAAAGAAAATAAAAGCGTTTTCAAAAAAGGTCTTAATTGGGAGTTGAAAAAGGAAATTTGCGGCAATGACGAGCCTGAAAGAATTTTCGAGTATAACTATGCTGACAATTCTGCCCAGCTTTTGAAGGTTATAACCTTGTACAATGTCGAAGCAGTAAGGCAAAACACAAGCATGGACTTCTTTCCGTTTGACCTCTTTAAGAATACACACTGGACACTAGAACATATTCACGCGCAGAACTCTCAAGGAATCGACCAGAGCGACAGAAAGAAATGGGCACTATGGATAAAAGAAAACATACAAATGCTTAAGAATATCCAGCACTTCTTCGAAGATGATGACAAGAAAGGAGAGATAATGCAGATTATCGGCAACTTGGAATTGGCATCTACAAAGGTTGGCAATAAGAATTTCACCTTTTCCGAATTCACTCGCTATTACAATAGTGTCACAGCCTTCTTTAATGGAATTTCAGAGGAGCAAAATGGCATACAAGAGATTCACAATATCTCCAACATGGCGTTACTTGGCGGTGTAGAAAACACAGAAATAGGAAATTCTGTGTTTGAAGTGAAGAGACAAAAAATACTTGAGATGGATGCTGATGGTAAGTACATACCGTACTGCACACGTCGCGTTTTCTTGAAATATTTTGAAGGAGAAGGAAAAGACCTTGGCCTTTATCAAACATTTTATTGGGGTGAGAATGATCGCAATTGTTATCTGCAAGATATTAAGTCCGTTCTAAAGACCGTTCTTGATACCACTGATCCAAGTATTGTTGAAATTAATACATCTATAGAAAATGTGTAATAGAGAAAAGAATATAGGGGAGTTGATTACATTTCCCGAACTGCTCAAAAAACCTGGAGATGTAGTAATCCCTAAAGTACAGAGGGACTACGCTTACGGAAGACCAGAGGAAAAGATAGAAGAAATACTTAATGGAATGCTCGACAGTATGATAGATGCGGTCGTCAATAACGAGCCAGTTATTCTTGACTTCATCTATGGTGGAGCTTCTGTCAAAGACAGTCAGAAATCTGCTGGCTTAATTCCATTGGATGGCCAGCAGCGTTTGACCACCTTGTGGCTGCTTTATTTTTATGCATCAGTATTGGACGACATGCCTGAGGATGAAATTGAAATTCTTAAAAAATTTAGATACGAGACAAGGGAATCCGCAAATGCCTTTTGCAGAGACCTGGTTAATGGAATAAGAATACATATACTCGAACAAGGCTATTTGTCGGAAAAGAATATGTCTATAATCGACATGATTAAGGACGACGCCCTTTATCGTGCAAGTTATGACACGGACCCAACCATAGTTTCAATGATTAACGTGCTGAAAGTCATTGAAAGTAAATGCCGTGCTTTAACTATGCTAGAGCCCAACCTATGGGAAAGACTTAATACGAGAAGGAACATCAAGTTCTACGAGATGCCTCTTGACGAGTTCGGACTAACGGACGACCTCTATATTAAAATGAACTCACGCGGCAAAAGACTCACAAGATTCGAGATATTCAAGGCTGACATTATTTCTCAAATCAAGAGTCTTGGGAACGAGGCAGTTGAATTGGCAGAAAAATTCGCCAATCAAATTGATGGAACATGGATTGATATTCCATGGAGCTACACTGACAAGCAGGTAAATCCAGACCGTAAAGTCTCAGATGTGACAGCTGATGTAGATTCAAAGTATGAGAATCTAGTTAGGAATATTCTGAGTCTGTATGCATACAGAAAGGGCTTACCAACACCAGAGAAGCCGAGTCTTACTGATGTATTCAGTAATACAGATTCCGTGAAGGAAGTTGTCAGCTATTTTGAGACTCTTTATAATATCTATAAAATCGGCCAAAAGGATTTCGACAAAGTTTGGAGTCTATATTTCTATAAGGACAACAAAGTCGTTGGAAGAGAAGACAAAATCCGAGTGAAAGTGGACAATGTCTTCATGCTTGCCATGAACGGAGCACTTCGCGTCCAGCCAATGATATATTTCTACTGCTTCTATCTGCTGTATAAGGAAGAACGTGAAGACTCCGAAAGATTTGACGATCTGAGAATTGTTCGTAACCTGATAACTAATAATGTGAGATTGAATTCTGCCCGTGCAAACAACTTGCATGACTTCTTAATTGAAGCAGAGTATGTAATCAAGAATCATGGCATCAAACAGCAAGTTGGCAGAGGTGTTCCACTTATTCTTCACAAGCCTGACGGAGAAGAATTACAACATCAAGTAGTGTTCAATCAGAACACTTGGAATGAGGAATATCTTAAACTACAATTCCCACGACCTAAATATGACGAGTTGCTTCGGTACGAGAATCATGATATTCTCGATACATCCCTCTCTCTATTCATGGAATATTGCAATATAGATGAAAGCTCAATGGAAGCAGACTCGTTAGAACATCTTACGAACTTATTAAATAAGTTCGAAGCGGTGTTTGATGACGATTGCTGGAATAAGGCGAGCAGATTCACTAATATCCGTGTAAGTTTCTTAGACAAGAATACTGACTATCTACAATACGACTCCTACATGTCTAATGACAGTAGGCGTTTCTTCCTTACAGGATATAGCAGAGCATCGCAGTTCTTTATCAAATATGCTAACAGGCATAATCAACTAAGCATTTTGAATCTGCTCGAAGACATGCCGTTGGATGCCGTAGATAATGCATCAACAAAATATAAGGAATTCGATAAGGAATCTGATTGGCAATATTATGTTGCCAAATATCCAGAAGCTTCCAACTTTGACTTCACTAGCTACGGAATCGGAACATGGGATGACAAAGAGCATTGGCCATTAGACCTGATATTGCTGAACAGTTCATACCATAGCAAGGATAATCTCGAATGGAAGATGTTAAACCGCATAGTATGGAGCAAGTTGGGCGGAGACAATAGGCTCTACCAACTTGACAACCATGGTAGTAGACCGATAGAAATAAATCGAGTAAGCACAACTATTAACTTCGCTAATAATTCGTGGGAAATTATGTCAGAATTGGATGTCCCTGCAATTATCAATATAATACAAGGCATAGATTGCAAATATAATGATGATGAGGGATACTATTATGTCACATTCTTAGATAAGAAACACATTATGGACTATGTTGAACTTGGAGTCAAGTTGGCGAAGTTGCTCTTTGAATCACAACCTGAAGCGCAAGGTCAAAATACATAAACAATGACAAAAATCTTTAAAAGTTCAATTGGTTCAAAGTTTGAGAATCATATCTCGTAATAAAAAGAAGAATGGAAGCGCAGTGTCAACTTACAGAATTATGTACATTCTGAGGAAGTGAACCATTGCGCTTCCTATGCAGCAGATAGTTTATTATCTTCTCCACTTAGCCTCCTGACTCTGCTCATCGTCTACATCATTCACGTTCATGCCATGTCCGACCTCGTATTCACGATTAGCATCTTTGTATCCAGGATTACTGTCCATTAAAAGACGCTGCGAAAATGGTGACTGCCGTGGCTGCTCTGTTCTTGGTTGATGAATGTTGATCTGTTTGACAATGCCTTTCGACTCCAAGTAGTTGTCATGGAGTTGACGAACGACAGACTCACGTAGGTTGATGGTCTCCCCACTCCACGACACCGTTCCTCTGTGTATGCGTGTACCAAATTGCCGGTAGAGGATGCGGTTGATGTCCGCCGTGGTGAACTTCGGATTATCGGTAAGCAGCTCATCGATGGTCTGTTCAATCTTGGCAAAGCGGGTGGCTGCATCCTCAAATTGAAGTAGCTCCTTGATGCTAAGGAACTCGCCACCTTTGAAGACCGTCTTGTTTTTGTGGTCAACAACGATGTAACCATATGGTGTGTCCGCCTTGCCGACAAATACCAGGCTGATACCGAATTTACGCTTCATGTGGGCGACAAGTTCATCCTTATTGGCAGACAGATTGCGGTACTTTTGCAGGATGGCACGAAGCTGCCGACGACGCTTGTCATCGGGCTTGTTCTCTTTCAGTGCGTGCCGCATGATGAGCTGCACCTGTATGGTTCCCTGCTCCTGACCGCCACAATAAAGGTGAACCATCGGCTTCTCTTCATCATCCTTACACTCATAGCCCAAGCTTTCCATGATGGCACAGAACTGCGCCTTGGAGGTATAGCGATATGATAGCGCATCTTTCGCTATATCGTTGACTTCCGGCTCCTGCCTTCGCCCTTCAAATTTCTCCATAATCTTCAGCGTGATTTCCCTTGAACGCCGCTTCTCATGGGCATGGTCTATCTTGTGCCCATCGGGTGCTACACGGGAGGTAACAATATGGATATGGTTGTTCGGCGTTTCATGGTGGGCATAGATGAGCAGCGGCTGCCCCTCATCGGCATATCCCATCTCCTTGAGATAGCGGTGTGCAATGTCAAGCAGCTGCTGATGAGAGTATTCATTTCCCTTACAGCTTACAGCCACATGGAACTGAGCATTTTGAATATGCGTGTTCCGGGCTGAGTAGTCGAGAAAATACTGCCGGAGATTTTCGGGAGTGTAGGCTTCCGGTCTTAGTCCGAGGATGTTCTGAGCCTCCAAGAGCGTAGCCACACCTTTTTCAACCTTCATTTCATTGTAGGCGATAGCATGGAAGTTAGCGGAAGAGGGCAGGATAGTGATTATCATATTTCAGTCTAATGGTTTATACTTCTTCTTGCTTGTCGTGGATGGCATCCAGCTCAGCCTTGATGCTCATGATGGCTTTTACGACATTCCGAGTTTCGGGTAAAAGGATGCTGCGGAAGTAATTCTCTGTGAGTTCACCGGCTATGGCCAGCTCGTTAGCGCGGTGCATACACTGGTTGAAATTACCACCCAACCACGAGAGCTGTTGTTGATATTTTTTATAGAACTGAAGGAGTGTCTCCATCGTCTCTATCTTTCCTCTTGTCCGCTTATCGTCGAAGCGTCTGACCGCATCACGCACCATGGCGCTCATGTTGCCGCCATAGTTCTGTGCCTTGTTTTGGAACATCTGAGACTCATCTTCTGACAGACGGATTTCCAAACGGATACATTTCTTCTTCATACTTTGAAGGTTGGTTTATAGTTCATCTGATAAGGATTAGGGAGTTGCGACCGTTAATCCGCCCCAGCTCCGCTGGCAAGTGACTTTTGAAGTATACCGAGGTGCTAACCGAGGTGTACGTACAAAAGTACAACTTGCTATTCCCAATAGACTGCCGTGGCGGTGGCAAAGCCAAACGATATTGCTAATTTGATGGTTCTCAAGCGGAAATGTCATTTTATCCATAAAACTTGCGTAAACTGATTTTCAATGCTTTTTCGCAGACTCAGTATTATACTGGCTCAAACTATGCAATTGATAAACTTTATCATGTGATTACTTTTATCACGTGATAACCATGATTACTTTTATCACGAGATAACCATGATAAGTATGATAACTTTTATCATGTGATAACCATGATAAGTGTGATAACTTTTATCATGTGATAACTGTGATAACCATGATAACTTTTATCATGTGATAACCGTGATAACTATGATAACTTTTATCATGTGATTACTTTTATCATTTGGTGGAGGTTGGGGCTTGGGCATCAGAAGTCCTATTCGGATTGAAGTCACCAGGCCCCAGATGATTATTTACAGATTGAGCGCATTATATTTTGTCAAGAAATCTACATTGAGAAACACACCGTTCTGACTGTAGCCATGCGTGAAAATATTCTTGCACTTCACGTTGTTGTCGGCAAAGGCCAGCAGCTCCTTGGGTGACAAACGTGACACATAACTGTCGTCCGCCTGCCATCCGTTAGCCACTCCACCCTCAAAGCGAAGATAGAGCACATAGTCGCCCGATGAAATCTTTATGTCCCTGCAGAGTATAGGATTGCGTTTTGTCGAAATCTTTATCGCCCGTCCCATAACCTTGCCGAAGCACTGCTGCAAGAACTCATTGCGGTGCGCCGTCGTGTCGAACGGCATATTAGTCATGTTGATGCCATCCGGATGTTCCTTGTGAAGTGGCGACAGAATCAGCGTGACGCTATCCATCCTAGCCTGCAACTCTTCCTCCAGCTGCTTGCAGAAGAGGGCTACAAGCAAGCAGTGAAATGGAGTCTCCACCGACTTGTCGACGATGGTCAGCTTGCAGTCCTTCTGCCCGGAGAGGACACTGCGGAAGAGAGCCCAGTGGCTGGGATCCTTTGATACGATACTTGGGAGGAACGACTGCATAGTCGTGTCCTCCCTGAAGAATACATTGAAAGTCAGAATGGCTTTCTGACTGCTTGGTGTGGTTCTTGCTGTCATGGTTATTGTGTTTGTGTTGTTGTTAGGTGTGTATATTATTGCATTTTGTTGAAAATAATTGGTCAAAAACTTGCGTATTCCGAAAATTATTCGTATCTTTATAGGGAATTAAGGAGTTAACAAACATAATTATTCACCCTCAAAAAGATGTCATCATGTTCGCACTCTTCTTCCTTTACGCTCTCATCATTGCCGTTGTCATTGGCGCCGTTGTCCTTGTCCTCAAGGTCGTTTTCTGGGCTTTGATGTTCCCCATTCTCTGGATAGGCTTCTCTATCGCCAATCTCGTTGACAGAAAGAAGAAAGTGGCCCGACAGCGCAGATAACCTGCACTGCCGGTCCACGGCTTAGGCTCAGAACATCTTGAGCTGATAGGAGTTGTCAGACAGCTGCTCTATGATTGCTTTTTCCCTCATGTAGCGGATATATTCCTTGGCAGTACGCGGCTGCACCTCCATGGCGTCGACGATGGCCTTCACCATTTCACCGTATGCAAGCTTATCAGCCTTCTCGTAAATGCTGATGGCAATGTTCCTGAGATCTGCTACCTTCTGCTTCTCCTTGTCCTCTTTGGACTTTGTTCCCATATAGACGAACATATCCTCCTTCTTGTCCCATGAGAAAGACATTATTGGAATGTCCAGCGGACTTCCATCTCGCACCTTGATACACTTGACCACGGAAAACGCAGGATTGTTGTCTTTCTCAATCGACAGGATACCCGCCGCCTTACGCTGAAGCTCCGAGCCGATGTGTCCACGGAGTTTCATACCATTTGGAACGAAGTGCAGCACACAGACAATACAGCAGTGGTAAAATCCTGCAAGACGGTACAGCTCATCAATGACATCCACACTCTCCAGCTCGTCGTTGGCAGAACGCACCAGATCAGCCACACCGTCGATGACGACCAGCTGTATGCCCCGGTGCTGATGAAAGTTCATGTCGAGTGCTGTGCGTATGATGTCAAGACGCTCCTTGCGCGACTGCTCCGACAGATGATAGGCATGGAAGAAGTCCGGCTTGTCATCGAGATAAGCCCTCTTGACAGCCTTACGCACATTCTTGTATAGCTGATGCTCAGACTGCTCCGTGTCAAAGAGAATAACGGCCCTACCCGACGGATTTGGGATGATAGTAAGGCCCAGCGTGCGTTCAGCGTCCAGCGCGCTCTCTGCTATGGTACCGGAGATGATGGCAGCAACAAAGTTGCTTTTTCCCACACCCTCACCCCCGGTGAGACAAAAAAGGTTGTCACAGGTGCCTACGGGCACATCATTGACCTCTACCACTGAAGAAGACCTTGCTGGTGGATTAGCATAATCCAACTCGCAAGACTTGAAAATGACCGAGCTCTTGCGATATATCTTCTGAATGAATTCTGTGATTATCCTGCTGAGTTCGTCGGCGGTATGTCCGAGAGCAAAGAAGTCAGAGATGTCCTTCTCGCTTTTGGTTCCAG
>Ga0256406_1003404_pt1 | contig 19865 bp, 19 predicted proteins | sample RumenRJG_03DNA_FD_185986 | JGI IMG/M metagenome (GOLD analysis project Ga0256406, IMG submission 185986) | Bovine rumen microbial communities from Lethbridge, Alberta, Canada - RJG_03 | ecosystem: Host-associated > Mammals > Digestive system > Stomach > Rumen | place: Canada: Alberta | collected...
TGCTCCGAAACGCAGAAGTACGGCCACGTGACCTACTTCTGGAATGGTAACCGTTCCAGCAAGTTCGACGGCGAAACCTACCTCGAAATCGAATCTGACGTTGTTCCGTTCGAACAGCGCCCGTGGATGAAGGCTGCCGAAATCACCGACGCCATGATCGAAGCTTTGAAGAGCGGCAAGTACCAGACTCTCCGCTGCAACTTCCCGAACGGCGACATGGTGGGCCATACCGGTTCCTTCCGCGCCGCTACGATGGCTATCGAAGCTGTGGACATCGGCCTCGCCCGTTTGCTCCCGGTGATCGACGCCCTCGGTGGTGTTGCAATCATCACGGCTGACCACGGTAACGCCGACGAAATGTACGAAATCGACAAGAAGACCGGCATGCCGAAGGTCAACAAGGACGGTACCTTCAAGGCAAAGACAAGCCACACCTTGAACAAGGTTCCTTGCATCCTTTACGATAACGTAACGGGCGGCAAGCTTTCCCTCAAGGAAGGCGACTGGGGTCTCTCCAACATCGCTGCAACGACCGCGAACCTCCTCGGCCTCGAAAAGCATGAGGCGTGGGACGACAGTATGTTAATCATCAAGTAATTGATGATTAACATAAGACAAAATTAAAAAGGAACCCTTGCGGGTTCCTTTTTTTTATTTGCCCATAGTGCCGCGGGAGTATTCGTTGATACAGGTGACGGCCTTGCGCTTGCACGGGGAACTTTCGTCGTAGAACACGACGCGGTCGTTGCGGAAGACTTCGCCGAAGATTTCCTTGCCGGCAGCGTTGCTTGCCTTGTTGTACTTGACATCGTAAAAGATGTCGGTATCGCGGGTGACCACACGGATTTCGGCATCGATCTTGTAGGCGCCATGCGAGCCCTTGAGTTTGAACCCGTAGGGAATTTCTTCCATCTTGAGGAACTTGAGATCCGGAGCCTCGAAATCGAGCTGCATCCAGGAGCGGGCGCCGCCCTTGTCGCGGAGACTGAACCAGCCTTCCAGTGAACCTTCGGTGCTTTCGTTGGCCGATTCCATCGCCATGTTGAGGCATGCGATGTAGCCGTCACGGGCAAGCGAAAGGTCTTCCTTGAATTCGTGGTAAGTGTCCATATCGCCATCGTAGGCGAAAAGAGGCGTGGCAAGGAGCAAGGCAACGAAAAAAACTAAGTGTTTCATAAACTGTAATTTAGAAATTCACTGGATTCCGTCACTCCCTACGGTCGTTCCAGAATGACAAGTTTCTACTTAATTCCACATTTCACCTTTCTAATCTTCACCGGATCCCGTCAGAATTTCGTTCCTCCAGAAAGACTTTTTCTGTTACCTATTCGCTAATCCAACCGCTTTTAACATCACCGGCATCCGTGGCAGCGGGAAGAAAATGCAAAAACAAGTTTTTGCGCATTCTTCCCTTGCACACTTTTACTATATTTAGGCCACGCCCGAGCCCGGGTGGTGGAATGGTAGACACTGGGGACTTAAAATCCCTTGAGGGCAACCTCGTGCGGGTTCAAGTCCCGCCCCGGGCATTAACGGCAAACCAGGGAGCCCCTTATGATTGAATTCTACCCGAACAGCATCTACTACCCGCGCGAAGCCGTCGAAGAAAAGCTCGCCAAGGGTGAACTCGCCAGGACCGAGAAACACCTGATGGGCTGGACGGAACGCCACCGTGGCGAAATCTGGGACTGCGCCCGCGACGATTCCGAAAACCCGACCGACGAGATTCTGCTTGACAACCTGCGCGCCCTCCTGCTCTGCAAGGGTTCGTTGCAGCCGGCCGCCGAAATGGGCGACATGATCAAGGAAATCAAGAAGGAAGAATGGTACCGTAACGAGTCGCACCACGAAGACCCCGAAGAAGTGGCCGAAGAATGGAAGGCCAAGTACCTGGTCAAGTGGCGCGAAGCCCGTATGTTCGAAGCCTTCATCCTGATCGAGAAGCGCACCGAACAGTTGCTCGCCATCTTAAAGGGCAACTAGTTGGAGTTATGCCTGTAGCACGATTTCCAAACGACGGGAACCCAAACTTCTAAACTACCCTGCTCGCTACGCGGGTAACGCCAATAGGTCTGGATTTGCGAAAGCACCAGACCTTTAAAATTTTCATCGGCGATATTGCTGAAAAGAATTTCCGGTTCAAACATTCCGAGAGAATCAAGAGTCAGCTTCAAGCCAAGCACCACGTCCGGGATGTTCTCTCCATGGGCCGCAGCACAGTTGTGTTTCTTGAAATAATCCGCAGCCGCAAAGTGCAGCCCCGCGGCACGTCCCTGCAGGAATTGTTCAAACTGCAATAGATCGCGGGCCGCAGAATTGCCTAGCACATACATGTCATCGAGCGACGGCATCACCACGCGGCCCGTGAAAGCACGCCACTGCGGTTCCTCTTCGGCTACGGGGACAATCGACACGACCGGCTTATAGGGCTTTATGTAGTACACGCCAAGCAGGAGTCCCGCAAAGACCAGCACTAGAAAAAATATGGGTAAATTGCGCACCTGCATAAATTACCGTCAATCACACGGTTCAATCGCCTTGATGCAAAGCTGCATGGACTTCCGATCGTTGAAATAGTTCCATGTCGGTTCAAAAATAACAGACACCGGCTTGTCGCCATGGAGAAGCGCCTTGCTCTTGCGAAGACCAAAAGCAATCGCCGGAAACACGCGACTTCCCGCCTGCGAGATATCCATCTGCAGATGCCCGCCACGAAGTTCTCGCAGACGATGCACCTTGATGTTATCGGCACGGAAAATGGGGTACGGGAAATTTCCGCTGAACGGTTCTAGCAGGTCAAAGAAATCCAGAATAGAAATCAGTTTCTTGCCGCCCGGACACGTCGAACCATCGGGAGACATATACTGCTCCGCCTCGACCACCAGTTCGTTCAACGAAATCCTGATGTCATACGGATAGGCGCCCGCAGGCAATTCCTCGACAGCGCCCGTATAGTTCTGAACCTTGGCGGACTGTTCCAGGCGTTCACGAAGTTCGTCAATCTTGTCGGACGGAAGAGAAAAACCCGCCGCATTCGCATGGCCGCCCCAGCGGTCAAAAAGATCCCTGGATTCAAAAAGGGCCTTGTGCCAGTTGAAACCGGGTACCGCACGCGCACTCGCATGGGCCATGCCGTCGGTAATCGAAAGCACTGCCGTCGGACGGTGATACTCCTGCGCAAGCTTTGCCGCAACAATTCCAATAACGCCGACATGCCAGTTGTTTCCTGCAACCACAAGAACTGTCGGAAGCTTATCGCCATACTTCGCCTTGACCTGTTCCAGCGCCATGTCGGTGATTTCGGCTTCTTTCTGCTTGCGTTTGCTGTTCCATTCCTTGAGTTCCGCCATGAGCGCGTTGGCAGCGGCCATATTCGGGCTCAGCAGCAACTTCAGCGCAGGGTCGGGGCGTTCCATTCGGCCAGGGGCATTCAGGAGCGGGGCGAACTTGTACATAACATCGATTCCGCCCACGCTTCCGTGGCGTTTCATGAGATCGCCGTACATTTCCTGCAAACCAGGCCAGCAGCTCCCCTCAATCGACTTAAGCCCCGCCTTGGTAAAGCAGCGGTTCTCCGGCGTCATCTGAACCAAATCGGCAAGTGTCCCTAAAGCCACCAGGTCAAGAAATTTCTTAGGTTCAGGCATGCCGAGCCTAGAATAAAGAGCACAAATAAATTTATACGAAACTCCGACTCCGCAAAGTTCCGGATTCGGATAAGTATCACCTTCCTGATGCGGATCCAGCAGGACATCGCATTCGGGAAGTCCCTCGCCAGAGGGCTGATGGTGGTCAATGACCAGCACCGACATGCCCAACTTTTTGGCCAGGGCAATTTCTGCGTTCGCCGTGATACCCGTATCGACCGTGATGACATTACGCGCACCAGCGTTATGCATTTCTTCAACCGCCGATACAGAAAGACCGTAACCGTCACCAAAGCGATTCGGGAGACGCCAATCCGACTCGATTCCCAATTCGGCTAGCGCACGCGTCATTAACGTCACGGCGGTCATTCCGTCCAGATCGTAGTCACCGAAGACGAATACTTTTTCGCCCCGTTCGCGAACATCCAGCAGCCACGTGACCGCCTCCTCCATGCCCTTCATCAGGAACGGGTCATGAACATCATCGGCATTTCCGCAAAGCATCCGGTGCACTTCGGTAAGTGTTCGAACGCCTCGCGAAACCAAGAATCGCGCAACAGCATGAGGAATGCGCAAACTCTGCGCCATCGAAGAGGCCAGAAGCTCTTCGTTGCACATCGTCGAATCCTCTGCGGCAGGCATCATTACTTGTAGCCCTCAAAAATCTTAAGCGACAGGTCCTGCAGGCCCATCATCGTAGAAATGCGACGGGACTCGACGCGGGCCATCGTTTCCTGCACGGTCACAAGCGCAAGTTCAAGCGCAGTCGCATCGACACGGGGGAATTTCTCAATACCGACGCTGACCGTTGTCTGCGGAAGACGCAAGGGCGCCCCTGCCTTCAGGCGCAACAGATCCGCCAGCAGGAACGAAAGAACTTCCAAGAAACGGTTGGCTTCGTAAGGGTCTTCTATCGCAACTTCCTTCAGCTGTAAGAAAAGATCCGCATAGTCCGTCAGAAGCGACTTCACCAAGAAATCAACTGCGAGGCTACACCACTTCTTTCCGTGTTCGGCGTAGTACAGCGCTTTGCCCGGCGAACCTACCGCAAGGCCGACGACATCGTCGGTCAGGGAATCTTCATCGAAATCCTCACCTGCGACACGGAGCACTTCGCTACGGACCTCGTTGTCCGTCAGCGGCAACAAGTGCAAGGCTAGGCAGCGCGAACGGATCGTCTGCAGCATCTTCTCACGTGAAGAGGTCGTGAGAATAAAGTAGGTGTCAGGGGGAACTTCTTCCAAAGTCTTCAGGAACGCATTGGCAGCGGCCTCGTTCATCCGGTCAGCCTCGGCGACAATCACCGTACGCACGCGGTCGCCCTTCAAGGCAAAGCCCGACGTCATTAGGCGCATCAGGTCCACCGAAATAAACGCACCTGCCGAGAATACATCGACGCGGTAAGGGTTCTTCTGGATTTCTTCGATGTAACCCTTCTTGAAATCTTCGACCGTTTTCGCCTTGCTCCCGGCAGACACGTCGTCTGAACTGCGGGCATGGGCCTCGGCGGCCTCCAGCGGGATAACCCAGTTTCCGGTCGCACCGCTGTCGCTTGCCATCTTGCAACCGAAGCAGTGCCCGCACGGGCGCATATTTTCATCAGTACACTGGAGAGCCTTTACAATTTCCATGGCAAGAGCCTTCTTGCCAATTCCGGCAGGACCATCAATCAGAACCGCCTGCGGGAACCGGTTTTCTCGGAGCGCCGACATCACACGGATGCGGACACGTTCCTGCGATACGGGACCTTGTAAAGTATATTCGATCATTTCGTCTTCAACCACTGCAAGGGATCCACGGTCTGTGTACCCTCGCTCACTTGGAAATACAATTTAATTCCATTTAGCGAAGCGACATCACCCACTTCGCCAATTTCTTCGCAATTTCGCACCTCTTTTCCCTCTTGCACGCGGATAGACTTCAGGTGACCATACACGGAATAGGTTCCACCCGCATGTTCGATAATGACCGAGGGACCGCGGCCGTCAATTTCGGAGACCATCACCACCGTTCCTGCCGCGGCAGACCGCACGGCGTCGCCACGCTTTCCGCGAATTTCGACACCCAGGTTACGCGTCATGATGTGCAGCACCGGATGTTCCTGCAAGCCGTAATTGCTGATGATTTCACCCTTCATGGGCATGCACTTCGGCCCCTTGACCGATTCCGCCACCACAACCTTCGGCTTCTCGACCGTCTTCGATGGAGCCTTGGAATCCTTCTTCTTGTCCTTCTTCGACTTTTCCGCCTTTTCGCGGGCCTTGCGCGCGGCCTCTTCCTTCTTCGCCTGTTCGATTTCCTTCTTGCGGCGCTCTTCCAATTTCTTGATGAGAGCAAGCATCGTTTTCTGGTTCTGTTCGAATTCCTTGAGGGCTCGGCGCTGCATGTTCTGGTCATGCTTCAAGTTCAGGAGCATCTTTTCCTGACCATTCATCTGAGAAACAAGTCCCTTTTCTTCCGCCGCCTTCTTGGAGCGCAGTTGTTTCAAGTCCGAAAGATGCGAACTTTCCAGCTGTTTCTTTTCGTCGCGTTCCTGCACCAGCTGCTGCAACATTTCGATTTCCTGACGGTCCTGGTTCAAGATATGATGGACCCAGTAAACCTGACGGTCGGGATTACCTTCTTGAGTGAGCAGGCTGTACAAGACGCGAGCCTCGCTGTTACGGCCGACTACGTACAAATTACGGATACGCTTTTTCATGGCGGCCTTGCGCACCTCGATTTTTCGATCCAGGGAATCGATATCCGCCGAGAGTTGGACAATCGCCAGTTCCAGCATTCCCTCGCTCTTGGAAAGTTCCGAAATGTAGGTTCGCGTCTGGTTCAGGTTCTGGTCCAATACCGAGATTGTATTCAGGACGCCCTTTTCTTCCGTTTCCAAGAGGGCCAGTTCCTGACGTTTTTTCGCGAGGTCCGATTCCAGTTTCTTGAGAGCGTTCTTCTGTTCACTGATCTGTGCATCGGTCTTCTTGGTCGCCGCAGAAGTCTTGGACTTGGCCGAAGACTTCGCCGCCGTTTTGGGCGCGGCCTTGGAAGATGCCGCCGCAGGTTTCAACGACTTTCCAGATTTCGCAGGAGCCTTGGCATAGGAATCCGAAAAACCGAACCCCAGCACAAGACAGACAATCAAGAACAGGAGGCGCATGTTATTCCTGTTCGCCACGCTTGACCGAAAGGAAACCGCGCACGGTACGGAAACTGAAATACCCCGACAACACGGTCACCAACAAAACAACGACGACAAGCGCAAGGCCGAACCCCGCCAGGTTCGCCGCCACAATCGGGAACGCATCCGCCACCGAGCGAACCACGGTCGCCACCAGCAACACGGCAAGTCCGGAACCGACGACGCCCTGGACAACGCCCTGCATCACAAAAGGAAACTCAATAAAGAAATGGCTTCCGCCCGCATACTTCATGTTCTCGACCAGCAGTCTCCTGGAGAACAGGGAAAGGCGCACCGAATTGCAGATGATGAGCGAAAGGATAAACAGCAGAAGCACGCTGATGCATATCGGCCAGAATACCATGCGGAATTTCCAGGCGGCAATCTTTTCGACCCATTCTACCGGGGCCTGCACCTCTTCAAAGAAATCCTCGCGGGCAAGGGCGTTTCTCAACTCGGCCAAGGTCGCAGGGTCCTTGCTGTTTTCATCCAGGGTCACCCTGAAAAAGGGCGGAATGGGGTTTCCTTCTACAAGGTCGAGCATCTCGCCCGAAAAATGCCTGCGGAAATCCGCCAGTGCGGAATCGGCACTGACAAAGACCACCGAATCCACGTGCTTGGTATGTTCCAGGCGGTCCTGAATAACGCGAAGCGAATCGGCATCCAACGATTCCGGCAGGAAAGCTTCCACCGCATAGAGGTTCTTTTCCATGGAAAGAACACGGACGACACCCCCGAATATCACGAAAGAGGCCGTCAACAATAGGGAACAAAGGAAAATGGTCGCAAACGAGGGAAGGATCACCGTGCGGTGTTGCCTCATTCCGCGGAAAGTTTCCGATACTAAATAACCGAGTTGTCCGAACACGAGGTGAATTATAACTAAATTTTAGAGGGTTCTTTATAGGGCAACAATGGGAAACATCGTATTAAAGATAACAGCACTGATCTTCGGTATCGCGCTTTGGTTCCTGGTCATATCGCAGAAGGATTTCCAGCTATCGGTGGAAGTCCCCTTGAACTTCGTGAAGCTCCCCGAAACGATGGCCATCGCCTCCAAGCCGCCCCACACGCTCCACATCACCGTCGAGGGAAAGTCGTGGGACCTGATCCGCTTGCAACAGATCATCCGCGACCCCAAGCAGAATTCTATCGCCATGGTCATTGACTTGCAGCAGGCGGACCTCGGTGCAACCCGTATCCACCTGGACGGAAAGAACTTTATCGCCGCAGGGTTCCCCGACATCCGTTTTGTCGAACCCGAAAACCAACTCCTGTTTGTAGACATCGACATAGACACCCGCATTACGCGTAACGTTCCCATCAAGTCTGTCGCCACGTTCAACGCCGCGCAAGGTTACCTGATCGCCGACGAGCCCAGAATCTCTCCCGAAGAACTTCTTGTATCCGGTGCAAGAAACGCCCTCACGCGAATCATCGACATTCCCACGGACTCCGCCTTTTTCGACACCCTCCGCGCAAGCCAAGAATTCACCGTACCGCTCGACTTCGGGACGCTTCCCGCCTTTGTCAATCCGAACGATTCGCTCGTGAAAATATCCATCGATATCCAGAAGATGGCAAGCAAGACCTACAAGGACATTCCCGTCAACCTGATCGGATTTTTCGACAAGGAGACCTATTCGCTCAAGCCCAACAAGCTGTCTGTTGAAATCACGGGCGGCGACCAGGCTCTAGATTCCATTTCGGCCGGCAACATTGAACTCGTCATGGAATTCAACCGTTTCGCCATCGAGGACGCCGACAGTCTTTCTCCTACGGTAAAGCTATCTCTTCCGCCGCACATTAACCGTGAAATGGCCATCAAGGCAATCCAGCTCAAGCCCGAAAAGGTGACCCTGGTCAAGAAAGATGCCACTCCCGTAGATTCTACAGGTTCCACCGACGAGGTTGTACCATGATCTGGCTCGGAATTGAATCCAGCTGCGACGAAACCGCTTGCGCCGTTCTGCAAGACGATCCCGTAAAAGTTCTTTCTAACCCGCTCTACAGCCAAATCGACGAGCACGCCCTATACGGAGGCGTCGTTCCCGAAATTGCCGCCAGAGCGCACCTGCAAAAGATTTCCCCGATAGCGGAAGCCGCCGTCAAGGAAGCAGGCATCGAACTCAAGGACATCGACGCCATCGCCTACACCACGGGGCCCGGCCTTATGGGGCCCCTGCTCGTGGGAGCTAGTTTTGCAAAGGGGCTCGCACGCGACCTGCAGATTCCTGCCTACGGCATGAACCATCTGGAAGGTCACCTTGCCGCCGCGTGGCTCACGCACCCTGAAATCGAGCCGCCGTTCCTGACACTCACCGTTTCGGGTGGACACACGGAACTGGTGTTCGAAGAACCCGGTTTCAAGTACACCAGCATCGGTCGCACCCGCGATGACGCCGCTGGCGAAGCTTTCGACAAGTGCGGCAAGCTGCTCGGGCTCAAGTATCCCGCCGGCGCAACCATCAGCCGCCTCGGAAAAGACGGCAACCGCAAGTTCGTCGATTTCCCGCGGGCACTCCATGTCCACGACAACTGTGAATTTTCTTTCAGCGGATTAAAGACAGCTGTTCTCCGCTATACGGAAACTCACGATCCGGAATTTATTCAGAAGAACATCGGCGACATCTGCGCATCGCTCGAAGACGCCATTGTCGATAGCCTCGTGACCAAGACGATTACCGCCCTCAAGAAGACCAAGATGAAGACTCTTGTGGTCGGTGGCGGCGTGAGTGCGAATGCCTGGTTACGCACGCGCCTGCAGGACTATTGCGACAAGCACGGCATTATGTTCTGCATCCCGGAACGCAGCCTGAGTACCGACAACGGTGCGATGATTGCGGCCGCAGCCATCCGTCGCAAATTGCAGGGCAAGCTCGTTTCCGTCAACGAAGTCAAGCCCTGGATGCCGCTCGCTCTCTAGAATTGCTCTTTAGAAATTATAATTGCCAATTCGGACAAAGTAATCGTATTGCTTGATATGGGTCAAGTCGCGAAGGGTTTCCTTGTCCACAACGCGGTTCATTCCCACATAAACCACTAGCGACCTGTAGACAAAACGCACAGCCGGTTCCAGGACAAACTTATCCGCCTCCAGCTTGGCGTACGGGCTCTTTTCAAAATCATGGAAATACGCCCCGAAAATCCACGCGCCCAGGTAATCCCCGTGCAGGCCACCGTTGAAACGCAACATTGCGTATTCATGCGAAGAGAGTTCCGCATTATACCACTCGGTAGACCAGGGCGTCGCCGCCGCATGCTGCCGGTATGCGACATCCAAAGGAGCCTTTTCAAAAGACTTCGGAGAAACGTATCCATGTCCTTCGTCGTGATAGCGTTCGATTGCACCCGCCGCGGCTACATTGAACGTCACAAACGGTTTTGGTGAAACCGTATAGCGAGCATCCGCCAAAAGTTTCCAGTAAATGGGAACCACGTTGATAATGCCGTCGTCATAACCGATGGATTCGAATCCACCCCAGACATTCAGCACATATCCGTTTTCAGCAAACCAGTCATCATCGGCACCATCCAGGTAACGGTAATGCAGCATCGGCGAGACGGGATACGTCTTTATTGACTTACCACCGTAATATAACGGATGCAGTTCAAACTGTCGAGAACCGAACAGGAAGTCCAGCGACACGAGCTGCCACTTGTCCAGAACATATTCGATACTCATCGTCAGATCGCTACGCTTTTCGGATTCAACACGGAGTGAACGATCCTGCTTGTTGTTGAAGGACTTGAGCGGAACCAGTTTCAGGTAATCATAACCGAACAGCACGTTCCAGTGACGGTTCCACAACTTCGAGATGTTCAGACGCGGCTGCACCCCATAGGAATTGCCACCCCAGAAGCCAGCCAAAATCAATTCTATTTCGATATGGTCGACATAATGCACAGAGCCTTCGAGATAGGCATTGGGCCCTATTGCATTCGAACCAAAGCCACCAGCAGCAACATCAAATGTCGGATGAACCGCCGCTTCTAGCGAAAGGTTGCCTCCCGGCTGCATGTCAAAATCAAGGGAATCGTAAGCAGGGTTCTGCAGAAGCGAATGCGCGAAATTCGCCGGAGCGACCATTCCCGTATCGTTCCTGTCCCAATAATCCTTGACGGCATTCTGGACTTCGGAAGAAAGGCTGTCGAAAGTCGGTTCAAAACGGAACCAGGGCTTTGCCGCAACGCGCTCCTTTGAATAATCGTTACGGCGACCGTTCAAGACACTGAAATTCGCAAGCTGCTTTTCGAACGAAGTAAAGCCCGCCTGAATCCAGGCCGTCCTTGATGTATCCAAAATCGTATGGGCGCGAATGACGACACCCGGCTGACTAGCAAGCACATCCCCCGCATGCCGCTTGACCAGCTGCACCGAAGGCGAACCCGTCAGCGGGGCACGCAGCGGATCGGACACCACTATCACTGAAAGTTCCGAAGCATTATCCTCGGCGGGCATCGCATAATAAGGGCAGAGTTCTCCCGACGGATTATCCCACAACGGGAGCGTCGCAATAACCTGATGAGTCAAGTCTCCGACAATGACTGGGTTTCCCGCATCGCACGACTGCACCGAAAACGGAATGCGATACTTGGAGCGCTGACGATAAAGACTTTCCTGAAAACGGAGCTTCGCCAAGGCGCACACCACCTGCATCGAATCGGGTGTAAGCGGTTTCTTCTGGCGTTCCAGGAAATGCGCCGAATCTACAGACAAAGTAAAACGCTGGCGGACAGAAGGAATTCCCGTTACGGAAACGGGCATTTCCAGGGGATCCCTCTGCGTAACACCGCGAAGATTTTCCGCAGCAGAAAGGTCATGTCCTACAAACGGAGCAATCGCCGGATCAAGCATCATTTTCTGGATATCGTCCAGCGGAACACCACGAGACCACAACGCGCCAATCCACGCGCCCCATGATGTCGCCACGATGGAATCTATGGGAATGCCGTATTCCTCGATGGCATAGAGCACGCCCAGCTGGAACCAGGGGGAGCGTTCGCCACCGCCTAAATAAAGGACGGTCTTCAAAGGAGCAGAAGACTTTTCTGGCAGCGGTTGCGCCACAGGCGTTGCCGAATCCGCAGACGAAGGGGCAATACGGTTTACCGAATCGACCTGCGCCACCAGCGAATCCAGCGACGGTATTTCTTTCCCGGCGGCAGGCTTCCCAACAACGGAAGTTTCTGCAACAGATGCTCCTGTAGCAGAAGAAACCGAAAGGGAATCCCCTTCGGCAAAGGCGAACGAGCAAAGGGAAAGTCCCAATGCCAGTGCCTTCCACTTACCCCATGCGAGCCGGGTTAGACGCATACCGCGCCACATCCTCTTGTGTAACGAATCCAGACTTCACCAGTTCGGCAAGGCAATCGTCCATGAGCATCATTCCTTCGGATGCCGAAGCTGCGATAATCGACGGAAGCGTATAGTGTTCACCGCTACGGATTTTAGAGGCGACGTTCTGCGAACCGTAAAGGATTTCCCATGCAGGAACAGCCCCCTGTGCACCCGGCAGCAAGCGCTGCACCACAACCGCCTTCAGGACAGAGGCCAGCATGTTGCGGGCCACGTCGCGGTTTTCAAGAGTTTCCGAAGAAAGCAACGCATCCAGGGCGCCGACCGCGTTACCCGCGGTCACCGTGAGCACGACAAGTGCTCCCGCCTCCGCAGCGCGCAGCACCGGTATCAAGGAAAGCCCCTCGAAGTTACCGAGCCAGATCAAGTCGATTCCGCTGCGGAGCGCCTGCTCCATTTTTTCGGGAACCGTCCCCGTCGTATTTTCAAGAATCAAGCTTTCGCCACGCTTGACAGGCATTTCAGCTTCCTTGTCCAGCAAGCTCACGCGAAGGATTCCCGACTGGCATAGCGCAGACACATAAGCGGTCGCCGTCGTCGTCTTGCCGCTACAGGCAGGGCCCGCAAACACGACCAGTCCCGAACGGAATCCCAAAACATTGGCAAGCGCAGGAGGCGCACCGAGCGCCGAAAAATCAGGACATTCATCCAACACGGGTCTAAAAGTCGCCGAATTGCCCAAGGCCGTACGGTTGTAACGCACACGGAAACGGGAGCCGCACCAGGGGCCACCCATCAACGTTCCCGACTCACCTTCCATGGAGCCTAAAAAATTACGGAGCGCACCGGGTTCAACTGCAGGCGCATCGGGAATGGCGCACACCTTTCCCGCAAGGCGTACAGCAGAGGACGCACCCTCGGTCACCACCAATTCGGATGCACCCACGTTCAGCGTGTATTCCAACAAAGATTCAATTTCTGTCGCCATAGTTCAAGCTCCTCAGTTCGCCGGACGGTAAGAGGCAAAGCGTCGGCTGTCGTTTGCACGCATCCAAGCCTCGGCACCATCGATATAACCGGATTCAACGCATTTCTGCAACGAGTCGTCAAGCGAAATTCCCTGACTGCCCTGGCTGCTGATTGCCGCCGCCAACTGCGCAATTTCGCCACGGCGCAACATGTTCGCCATGGTAGAAGTCATCTTGGTCGCCTCAACCGCAAGCACCTGGCCCTGGTTCTGCACAATCGGAATCAGATGCTGCACGATAATTCCCTTGAGCTGTTCTGCCAAGGAATTCGCAAAGGCGGTACGGTTCTCCGATGCCACCGATGAAATCAGGCGAGAAAGAAGCGCATGCACATCGTTTCCGATTGCCGTCGCAAACACAAGCGCTCCCGCATTGGAAGCACGCAACAGCATCGACAGTTCATCCATCGTTTCAAGATGGTCAAACAGAATCACATCGGCGCCACTCTGCATGGCAAGTTCGATGCCCTCGATACCCGAACGCACGTGGAGTCCCACCTCGCGTTGGGCGATCGCGCCGCGCGGATTCTGCAACAGGCGTTCAATCGGTTTCTCGACCGTCTGGATATACACATCGCGATTCGCCGCAATCGTCTCGGCGAACGTAGAAATCGTCGTAGAGCGACCGCTCGCCGCAGGTCCCGCCACCAGAACCAAGCCGCTGTTGAGTTCAGCGAACTGGTTGCAGAACGCAGGCAAGTAAAGGTTTTCAAGCGTCGTCGATTCCTGCGGAATCACGCGGATGGCAATACTCGGATTGGTACCGTTCCAGGTGACCGTCATACGCGCACGGCCCACGCCCGCAAGGCCAATCGTCTTGCTGAAATTCTTGCCGACCACAATCTTGTAGCCGTCCGAAAATCCCTTGGACGCTTCATCCAGCCGTTCATTGATTCGCGACAAGTCGAGAGCGTCGTCTGAAGCCACAAAGAGCGCTCCCGACTGACGCATCACCACGGGGCGATCCGCATAAAGGTAAATATCCGTCGCTCCGAACTTACGGGCAAACGCAATCATCTGCGAAATGCTCGTCATCGGGCGAATCTTTTCGGGCGCCTCGACCGGAGTTCCTTCGCCCGTCAAGATGGCAAAGCGGCTCGGCAATTTTTCGGATTCTTCTTCGGAAGATTCCTCTTCCGTTTCGGCCTGCACCTGCACCGTGCTGATGCTCGTCGATTCAAGCCCCGCAACGGCCTCGACTTCTACATTCGATGTCGAGACTTCACCGTACAGACTACTGTTACCTTCAATCTGCAAGCCTTCGGACTGAGCCGGCTGCGGAGCCGCAGGGGCTACCGACGGAGCCGATGCCGGAGGCGCCTCGAAATGCGCCGTAGACTGCTTCTGCGGAGCAGCGGGAGCGGCGTTTGCGGCACTTGCAGGTGCTGCGGCAGCACTAGCGGCAGGAGCCGATGTAGCCGTCGCGCCCGACGTATTCGCCGGAGCAGCGCCGCCTTCGGCGGCAGCCTTGGCCTCTAAATTCTTGACAAAGGCAAGTACCTTGATGTACATCGGAGGCGGGAGAATCCCAGCATCCACGAGCACCTGGCCAATATCTTTCTTGTCGGTAATTTCACCCCAATGGGCTTTAACCTGAGCTTCAGTAACGACCTTGTTGTGCACAAGGACTTTTGCCATGTACTGGTTTCTCATAGGAAGTCCCTCCGGCTAAACCACCAGCTCGCAATCGCCAAAAACACCCCGATATATCCGAGCGCGTAGACGCTGTTCCAGAACACGTACATGTCGGGGAGCGCCACGCCATGCACCACGTAAGTCGTCACGTTGTAGCGGTAAAGCCCCGGGAAAATCGCATGAATGACTTCGGCAGCCTTCTGGAACAGCATGCTCGATGTTCCGTTCAGTTCGCCCATACGGGTCGCGAAGCGGACCTGTTCCAAAAGCTGGTCGCTCAGGTGACCCGCAAAGTAGACCCCCAACGTAAAGAGAGCCGAAAGCACCGTGCTGCTAAAGCTGCTGAACAAAAGCGCCACTGCAATCACCACCGCCATTTCGCAGAAAATCAGGTAGATCGCCGTAAGCAGGCTAAGCGTCGGGGCAGAACCCGTGAGGAACAGCATCACGTAGTAGATGGCCGTCAAAAGCATCAGGTGTACCGCCACCACCGCAAGCAAGCCAAAGTACTTGCCCACAATGAACGAGGCGCGACTAATCGGCTTCGAAAGTAGCGTAAGCACCGTACGGCGCTGGATTTCTTTTTGCACCAGGCTAATGCCCACGAAAATCGAAATCAGCAAACCAGAAAGGCTCATCACCGAAAGCGTCGTGGACTTAATCACGTAGGCGCGGTCAAACACCGACCATTCGCCAAGCACAATGCTGAACAAGGTGAGCGCAATCGCCAAAAAGCCGATGTTATAGAGAATCTTGTCGCGAATGGATTCGCGGAACGTATTGAGGGCAATGATGCCGATATGCTTAAGCGTCTGCACGGGCAATCTCCTCTGTCAAAATGTCTTCGAGACTCGGGCGCTTGTGGTCCATGCGCTCGACAGCAATTCCTTTTTCCAGGCAATAACGCAACAGGCGGTCGCGGGCGGCATCGTCGGCGCAAACGCATTCCTGCGGATGGCCAGCGGGGCTAACACCTTCGGGCAGTTCAGCCTGCGGAATCGCTTCGCGGGTACGCACGTGGTATTCCACGCCGCAAGATTCCGTGATTTCGTCTACGGTTCCTTCGCGCACTATCTTGCCGTCCACGATCATCGCAACCTTGTGGCTGATCGATTCCACGTCGCTCAGCAAGTGGCTCGAATAGAAAATCGTGACGCCCGTGCGGTTGAGTTCCATAATGGCTTCGCGCACGTCGCGGCGGCCCATCGGATCAAGACCGCTCATGGGTTCGTCGAGAATCAACAGCTTCGGTTTGCCAAGAATCGCCTGGGCAATCCCCACGCGCTGCATCATGCCCTTGGAGTACGAACGCAGGCGACGGTCGATCCAGTCCTTGTTCGCATGCAGCAGGTCCAGCGACCAGTCGATGCGCTTGTCCAGTTCGGCACCAGAAAGCCCCACAAGCTTGCCGTAAAACTGCAACAGTTCGCGGCCTGTCAAATAATCGTAGAAGTACGGCTGTTCCGGCGAATAACCGATAAACTGGCGGCTCTTCACGTTGCGCGGAGAAATCCCGTTCACCAGCACCTTGCCCGAATCAAAATTCAAAAGACCCGTCAGCACCTTGATGGTCGTAGACTTGCCCGCGCCGTTCGGCCCGATAAAGCCATACACCTGTCCCGGTTCTACGCTAAAACTCACATCCTTAAGCGCAAGCTTCGGCTTCATCAAGAAACCGCTGCGGTACGTCTTATGCAAATGTTCAATCTTAATCATAAACAACCCAATCACTTGTCCGAATCACCGGACTTTTTTCCAAAGGCGCGTTCCTCGGCCTCCTCGATTTCCTTGCGGCGGCGTTCCGCCATTTCTTTCTTTTTGATGAAGAAATGAATGACCGCACCTGTCGCATAGCAAACGATACCCGTATAAAAAATCGGATTAATCGAATGCCCTTCGAGAGAGGGGAACAAATTCAAAACAATGCTGTGTCCAAAAAGCATCAAAAGCACCAGTACAAAACCCAGCGCACGGAGCACATAAGTCACAATCACAAGTTTTTTCATAGATACCTCAAAACTGCACCTTTGGGGTGCATTTCGTTATACCGAAAAATACACAAATATTTGAGGAATGAAGTGGTGAAAAACTCAAAAAAGCCTATAAAAGGCGCCTATAAGTCTACCTAAGCCATTTTTCTTTAAGCCAAGCGCAGAAGAAATCCCGCGACGTCATGCCGCGAGCTTTTGTATAGCCCGTCATCGGCTGATTCCAATGGACACTTGACGGATGTTTTGTATAAACATACTCGATGTTATGCGGACCAGTCCAATCCCAAAGTTCGCCACCAAAATATTTCGGATAATCAAAGCCCTCCGCCTGCTTGCAGACTCGAGAACTCAAGAAAACAAACATATCAGGTTTCAGAATTACACTTTACCCAAGGAGGTAAATCATGACAGACAAAGAACTTGCATTGGCCCTTGAAAGGGAATATGAGGAAACGGGTGAAAACGCAGGCACCGCTATGCCCCCCGCACCTTCAATTGCTGCTGCCATAGCGACCGTTAAAAAGCGCAAGACCAAGGTCGGAACAAGTTTTGATCCGGGTATTTTAGAAGCGTTCAAGGCAAAGGCAGAACGCGTCGGCATTCCTTATTAGATGCTGCTCAATTCCGTGGTCAAACGCTATACCGAAAGCAAGCTCGACATCGAGGTTGCGTAAATCCAAAAGAAGTTTTATTTCCTAGGAAACAAACCCTTGCAGCCCGGCTCTCCGCCGGGCTTTTTGCAAATTTTACAAAAATTTTACAAAAATTCGGGCATTGGCGGATTGAATCAAACGTGTTAAGTGATAGGGACTACGCCTATTTTAACAAGAAAGGAAATATATATGCCTGAAGAAAATGTAAGCCATTCTACCAAGAAGTACATCGTCACGAACGAGCGAGGCGAGGAATTCCTGTTGCCTAAATACGCGGCGACCTTCCGCATCTTGATGGATGACAAGGAAACGATCCGCGATGTACTCAACAGTCTGCTCCAGCTGGACCACGAACGCGAAATCACGGAGCTTGAATACGAATTCGAGAAGCCCATCGACATCTTTATGCCGGAGAACGACCCTGCGCGTCTTGACGTCTGGGTGCATACCCGTGACAATCGTTATCTCAACATCGAGATGCAGAACAAGGTGCACTCGTTCTTTTATGACCGCATGCAGCTCTACAATTCATACCTCACGTTGCGTGGCAAGTATGAGTTTAACCGTTCTCCCTATTTCTTGGGATTGTCCGATGAAGAGCGCAAGTATCGCTATTACGAACTCCCGGAAACGGTATCCATCTGGCTTTGCAATGAATCGATTCTCAAGTCGAAGGATATTTACAAGGACGTTTGGGCCACCTACAGCGAATACGAAGTCAAGTCGGGGAACGCTCTTCCCATTTCGCGGAAAAATAGGTATATTGTTATTGACTTGCCTAATTTCGTGAAGCTGCGCAAGGGCGTGAAAACCCGCGAGGATTTCTGGCTTAGGCTTATCTCTAGGGGACCGCTCCAGGTTCCCGAAACAGAAGATCCGATCTTTGCGAATGCACTTGACCGCTTGCGCGTAAGCCGCGTGAACCCTGAACTTTTGAAAGCATTGGAGGCAAACATGTTCGACCATCATGAATACGAAGCTATCGAAGCCGAAGCCTTCCTCAAGGGGCAAGCGAAAGGCGTCCAGCAGGAACGCGAAAAGAATGACGCCGAATGTGCAGCTCGTGATTCCAAACGTGCGGATTATCTCCGCTCGCAAAATGTCCCAGACAGTGTGATTTCCACAATGCTTTCGCTTAAGTAATCTTTTTGCTTCCCGGCTTCACAGCCGGGGCTTTGTAAAAACAAGCGGAAGAAGGCGTAAAACGACATTGCGTACAAAGAGTACGCGAGGAGTTTTACAACGCACTTATGCGAAGTTTTTTAGCCTTTCACGTGGATTGCAGAAGCAAATTCGGCCAGCAGCTTCGGGTCTTCGACCTTTTCCCACAGCGTGCCGGTCACGATGATGTTCGCGCCTGCGGCCACGCGGATGGCGGCCGTCTGCGGGTCTTTGATTCCGCCACCGGTAATGATGGTCATCTCGGTCGCCTTGCGGGTATAGGCGATGTGTTCCACCGGCACCGGTTCTTCGGCACCGCTGCCCGCTTCCAGGTACACGTAGCGCATTCCCATAAGTTCGGCCGCAATGGAATTCACCATGCTAAGCTTGGGTTTGTTGGCAGGTACCGGCATCGTGCCACTGATGTATTCGACCGTGGTACGCTTGCCGCTGTTGATCAGCTGATAGGCCGTCGGAATCGCTTCCATATTGAGCGCACGCACGAGCGCACCGCCACGCACCTGTTCATCAATCAGGTAGTTCGGATTGCGACCGCTCACAAGGGTCATGAAAAGCATCGCGTCAAAGCCTGGCACCACCTGGGAGGCGCCACCCGGGAACAGCACCACGGGCAAGTCCACATTGGCCTTGAGGGCAGCCACCTGCTTGGGCAGTGTAAAATTACCTAGGTAAGAACCGCCTACCAGCAAGAGGTCGGCACCGTTTTCGGCGGCCATCGCGCCCGCCTTCACAAAAGCGGCTTCGTCAGACGTATCGGGGTCCAGCAGCACGGCAAAAAGCGCACCGCGTTTTTCGATTTCAGCATTCAGACGAAGTTCCGTTTTACCCAGTTTCATAAAAAATCCTTTTTGGCACCAAAGGCGCTAGATACGCTAAAGATACATTATTTACAGGTCATGAGGTACAAAAAACAACAAGAAGGAGGGCTGAAGGCCCTCCTTCTCGTTCTCGGCCTGTTCTCCCCCAACCGAATTCTCCTAACCGGTCCTTCGAACAGGCCTAACCCCCAAATTCGCTATTCGTCTTTGATGCAGCGGACAAAGCCAGAGCCAGGCAAGTCGTAACCGAGCACTAGCGCTTCAAAATACATATTGGCCCCATTCCTACGGCTAGAAGTTTGAGTTGCAAGAGTGCCCATGACATCACCCGCTGCATTTTCACGGATTTCCTCAGGCGTCACCACAGGCTCAAACTGATACATTCCCACTCCTCTAACTATAGCCCTATAGTTGCCTTTTTCACCACGAATGTCAGCCAGAAGATCC
>Ga0256406_1003407_pt1 | contig 19848 bp, 18 predicted proteins | sample RumenRJG_03DNA_FD_185986 | JGI IMG/M metagenome (GOLD analysis project Ga0256406, IMG submission 185986) | Bovine rumen microbial communities from Lethbridge, Alberta, Canada - RJG_03 | ecosystem: Host-associated > Mammals > Digestive system > Stomach > Rumen | place: Canada: Alberta | collected...
CGCCATAAATATAGTCTTGACGGAACGGACGCGGACGACGTTGTCGGAACAGACTCATGGCGTGCCACCTCCTTCAGTCTGGGGTGCATCCACTTTTCCTGCAGACACCCCTATCTGCTGCAACGGTGCCACCCGCCGTTTCTGTGCCTTAATCTCTGTTCCCTTTTCCTTTCCACGCCAAATGAAAATATCATCTTTGTCAAGTGGACGGATATAATCGAACCACGTAAAGTTTGGCAGCCAATGCTTTTCTGGCGGTGCTTGCGTGAGTGGATAGGCAGTCGCCTTGGGTTTGCTCACCCATATCCTTTGCAGCCTCCGCGTTTCATCGAAGAACATCCGCATCGTGTCACCTTCCAAATAGTTCAGCACCACAATCGAACTGTCTTTCTCATCTATCGGATAATAAACGGTCTGCACATTACCTATCGCCTCACTCATCCGTATCTTCCCATCTGTGAAGTATGCTTTCATATCTTTCGAGGCGACTTGGTTGTAATGCTCGTTGTCCTCCATTTTCTCAATCGAAGAGGCTTGTCCGATGACATGTGCGAAACGGATGGTGGAATCTTGGGAATAAACCTTTATTACCTCGCCGAGCAACTGCCGTTCGCCATACCATGCTATCGGGTCTCGATACATCGTCATGCAGGAGTCTTTCGAATTGATGACCAACGAATCGCATACTCCCTGCACATCCTTCCTATATGCCCGCACTTTATAGTAGCCATAGACTTCCCTGTATGCGGAATCTGTATCAATGTGGAATGTCTTCATGCGAATCGAATCGGCATGTACCCACAGTGTGTCGCCCTGTGAATAGTCTATGGCTACGGGGCGCCTTGCAGCAACTCCCGTCCCCTCTTTTTCGTTGTAATATCCATATCCGGCATGAAGTTCATTCTTGTTTTCCTTGTCGATATAAATCACATTCCCGAACCCTTCGCTGATGCCTGTCTTACTATTATTATATAATGTGTCGGCAGTGATGGACTTTTGTTTGTTTTCTATCGTTGAACGCCCGAAAAGCTCTGTCCGGTCTTGCTTCGTGTCATAAAAACCCTGTGAAGTATGAATGGTATTGCCATCGGAAAGAATGGTTGAAGGTCCCATGACGTGCGCCATGCTCTTGCGTGTATCATAGTGCAGCGTGTCGGTATTGATGGTGTACTTAGGACTTTTCAGTACCACATTATAATAGAATATCGCCTCACGTGTTTCCGTGTTATACTCTCCCCAGTCACTGACGATATTGTTGTTGCCGTCAACAATCTTTCCTCCTTCGAAGAAATAGCCGAAGTTGTATGCCCGGTCATAGTCGAGGCTGTCGGTATAGAGCACAGATTTCCTGTGTCGGAGCACCACGTTGCGCCGTGCCCTCACCATCTCCTCGTTGCCGTCATAATAGGCATAGTTGCTCGTCAGCGACAGCGTGTCGCCTTGCAGGAGGCGAACATGCCCGAAAGCATCGAACGTATTACTCTCCTGCTGGAAGTAGGCACTGTCGCAAAACAGACGGGCGCCGTTGTGATGGAATTGCACCCTTCCTTTTGCGATTTGCACTCCCGGACGGGCAAACTCGTCATAATACAACTCATCGGCATGGTCGAGATATACGCGTTGCTCCTGTGCCTTTCCCTTACCGCGCCGTTGCGCCGATGCCGGTTGCGACAACAGGCAGAGCCCAAACAGGCATAAAACCGTCATCAAGAAAGTTTTATGCCCGTAAAAGGAATGTATTCTCTTCGTTTTTGTCATTTAACCCATCCCTCGTATTCAAAGTCGCAGTCACGATAACGTTCGTTCATGCGAACATAGGTGTTCTTGATTTTGTTTACCACCCAATCGTGAATAACCTGATCACGACGTTTGTTCAGCACTATGCCTTTCAAAATCTGAAAATCTTCTGCGATGGTGGCGCGATGGCTCTCCGTTCTTGCTTTCAACTTGATAATCGCACAAACATTCTTTCCTTTATCGTTGACCATCTGGAACGGTGCAGAGATTTCACCGACCTGCAGCTTTTCCACTTCCCGTGCTATTTCTGTCGGAAGATCCTGCATGCGGAATCGGGATGTGCGTTCTCCTGTTTCCCTGTTATAGAATGCCATCAATCCGCGATTCATACGCGTATCCTTATCGTCGGACACGTAAGTCGCATCGTCGAATGTAAACTTCTTATCACGGATATCTTGCGCCAGGGAATCGAGCCTCTCACTGGCTGCCTTGACGGCTTCGCTAGAGATGCGCGGTTTGAGCAGGATATGCCGCACATTGATGCGGTCACCGCTCTTGTCAACAAGCTGGATAATGTGATATCCGAACTCTGTTTCCACGATTTTTGATATTTTCTTAGGGTCGGTCAGTCCGAAAGCCACACTGGCAAAAGCAGGGTCAAGCGCCGCGCGCGGTGTGTAACCCAGTTCTCCTCCTGCGCGTGCTGAACCGTCTTCCGAATAGAGTCGTGCCAAAGTGGCGAATGTGGTCTCGCCATTATTCACACGCTCGGTATATTCGCGCAATTGGTTCTTGATGCGATTCACCTCCTCTTCCTCAACTCTTGGCTGGCGGGTAATAATCTGCAGTTCGACCGTTGTCGGGACAAACGGCAGACTGTCCTGCGGGAGATCTTGAAAATAGCGTCTCACATCTGCAGGGGTGACTGACACATCTTTCACCAACTCCTGTCGCATTCGTTGAACGAGAATCTGATTCCTGAGGTCGTCACGCATCTCCTGACGTATCTGCGTCAGAGACATGCCACGATATTCCTCCAGTTTCTCACGGCTTCCCGTCTGCTGAATCATCCAGTTGATACGGTCTTCCACCTCCTGTGTCACCTCCGACTCGGTCACTTCAATACTGTCCAGACCTGCTTGATGCAGGAACAATTTCTGAACGGCAATCTGCTCGGGTATGGCACAATCGGGATTTCCCTTCCATTTATACCCTTCAGCCTCACCTTGAATGCGCATCACTTCCACGTCCGATTTCAGAATCGGTTCGTCTCCAACGACCCATATCACCTCGTCGATGACATTCGGCGCACCTTCTTCCGATGTGATGATGGTGTCGGAAGATGCTACAAAAGAGTTGTTCTCTTTAAAAGAACTGACTGCCGGACTTGCGAATGATGCGAGCAGGACAACAGTTCCTATGATAGAAAAAAGTTTTCTCATAATACTTAATGCTTATTGACGGTCTTCAATACCTCTTCATATATCACGACGGGATATTTCCTGCGCAATTCTTCTACCCATTTTTTCTCCAGTTCCTCCTGATAGTCGGCTACCACCAGCCCGCGAACATCCTCGTAGGTTTCAGGGGCTTTGAGCTTCTTGCCGAACACGGCATCTATCGGATAACCTTCTACTGGCGTGACGGTAACGTCCTTCTTGAAGATTTCGCGGTCAACCAGTTTGCTGTCTCCTTCCTTGAAGATTCCTTTTTCCACACGGATGCGAATGACGGAATCGTTGTTGAACGTATCGCGAAGACGGTCTGCCCACTTATCGAACGGCTGATTTTTCACACAGTTTTTAACAGCCTTCACGTCTTTCGCGTCTTTCACATGGTAGGCTATACCTTTATAGCGCGGGCTTTCCCACTTATATTTCTTCTTGTTTTTCTTGAAATAGTTTGCCAATCCGCTCTGGTCTTTTGACGCCTTCTCCCAAACCTGGCGGTTGGTAATCTCATAACACAACAGTCCGTCGTGGTATTCACGAATCAGGTATTTCAATTCCGGGTCGGTATTTTCCATCTCCTGCACCTTCTCATCGATGATGGTCTGCGGAGTGGCTCCATTCCCTTTGGCTGCCGCCATCATATTCAGTTTCTCATCGATGATTTTTTCACGCAGATTTCTTGACTCGATGAAACTTAGGATATCGTGATGCACGGAGTCGTAAGGGAAGAACACCTGTTTCCCAAGCACCTTGATGATGTGGTAGCCGAATGGCGACTGTACGGGCTGGGACAGTTCTCCTTCTTTCAATGCATACGCTGTGTTTTCAAATTCTTTCACCGTCACGCCTCGCTGTATCCATCCGATGCTTCCGCCCTTGGCACCGCTGCCCTTGTCGTCGGACAGTTTCTTTGCCAGTTCTGCGAAATCGGCACCTTTTCTCAAAGCATTATATACAGAGTCGGCGCGCTGCTTGGCTGCATCCATCTCCTGCTGCGATGCCTTCTGCTTCATTGCAATCAGGATGTGGGCTGCATTGACGAGACCTCCGCCGGCATCCACGCGCTGCTTGGCTTCTTCATAGATGGAGCGTGCCTCGCGCTCTACATCCTCTTCGGTAATCAGCGTCGGACGAACCTGTTGGTCACGATAAGAGCGGAACTCATCACGGAAGGTGGTCATGGTGTCCAATCCGGCATCAAGTGCTGCTGCCACCTTCAATTTGTAATTGACAAACAAATCGACGTATTCGTTGACATTCTTCTTGTCGATTACTCCTTCTGAATTGTTTTTGTTATAAGAATACTCAAATTCCGAACGGCTCACGGGCTGCCCGTTGATGAGCATCACCGTCGGGTCGTCCTGCGCCTGTACTGCACCAGCCAAAGCCAGCAATACAATCAACAATTTCGTTTTCATATATTTTTTCATTCTTCTGATTTCTTCATTCTTATTCCGGGCGGCTGTAGTTGGGTGCCTCGCTCGTTATCTGAATATCGTGCGGATGACTTTCCATCACGCCGGCATTGGTAATGCGCGTGAACTTGGCATCATGCAGACGTTCAATGCTGTTTGCTCCACAATAGCCCATTCCCGAGCGCAGACCACCAGCCAGTTGATAGATGACCTCCTGAACCGTTCCCTTGTAGGGCACCCGACCGGCAATGCCTTCCGGCACCAGTTTTTTCACTTCGCTTGTGCCTGCCTGGAAATAGCGGTCTTTCGAACCGTTTTCCATCGCTTCCAACGAACCCATTCCGCGATAGCTCTTGAACTTGCGCCCGTTGAAAATGATGGTGTCGCCGGGGCTCTCTTCCGTACCGGCAACGAGCGAACCGATCATCACGCAGGAACCGCCGGCTGCAAGGGCTTTCACGATATCGCCAGAATAGCGCAGACCACCGTCGGCAATCAATGGGACACCCGTGCCTTTCAGTGCCGTATAGACGTCATAGACGGCACTCAACTGGGGAACGCCGACACCTGCCACCACGCGTGTGGTGCAGATGCTGCCCGGTCCGATGCCCACTTTCACGGCATCGGCACCATGCTCCACAAGTGTCTTTGCCGCTTCGCCCGTCGCTACGTTTCCCACTACGATATCCACCTGCGGGAAGGCAGCTTTTGCTTCTGACAGTTTTTCTATCACCGACTTGGAGTGTCCGTGCGCGGTATCAATAACGATGGCGTCTGCGCCTGCGGCAACAAGTGCCTGCATCCGGTCGAGCGTATCGTCTGTCACGCCCACGCCGGCAGCCACCTGCAGACGTCCTTTTTCGTCTTTGCATGCCATCGGTTTGTCTTTCGCTTTCGTGATGTCTTTATACGTGATAAGTCCGACCAGGCGATTCTCCTTGTCCACCACCGGCAGTTTCTCTATCTTGTTTTCCTTCAGTATCTGCGCAGCGGCAGCCAGGTCGGTCTGCAGATGTGTCGTCACGAGGTTTTCGCTGGTCATCACCTCATCGATTTTCCGGTCCAGACGATGTTCGAAACGAAGGTCACGGTTGGTCACGATGCCTACCAGGTGTCGCTCGTCATCGACCACGGGGATGCCACCGATGTGGTATTCCGCCATCATGTTGAGCGCTTCGCCCACCGTGCATCCCTGACGGATGGTCACGGGGTCGTATATCATTCCGTTTTCGGCACGTTTCACGATAGCCACCTGGCGCGCCTGTTCGTTGATTGACATATTCTTGTGTATCACACCGATACCACCTTCACGCGCAATGGCAATCGCCATCGCCGATTCGGTCACGGTGTCCATTGCCGCCGTAACAAAGGGGATGTTCAACTCTATGTTTCGAGAGAAACGCGTTTTCAACTCTACCGTACGCGGGAGTACTTCCGAATAAGCCGGAATCAACAGGACATCGTCAAAGGTCAGACCGTCCATCACGATTTTATCTGCAACAAATGAAGACATAATTTTACGCTCGTTTTTTAATTTATTGCGTGCAAAGATAACAATAAAAATTAAGAATAAGCCTATTCATCGGGCATTTTATCCCTTTATTAATACGATTTAACGCTCGAAGCGACGACAAGGCAAACGACACAACCATCGACCGGCAGACCCGGAAGCACTTTCTTATTTAGAAAACGTATAGGAGAAATTGCCCTCGAAAAGTGAATGGATATGCAAAGTTTTATGTACAAATACACACGTTGAACTTTCGTTTTCCAAAAGTTGAAGTTTTGCACGCTGAAAGTTGAACTTTTGCAGCCTAAAAGTTGAACTTTTGGAAGCTAAAAGTTGAACTTTTGGAAAGCATATTCCAAGCAACTGATTTTCAATTGATTACAAACCAATCAACAAAACCTCCTGTCATGAATAAATATACAGGACGGTCAGTTTGCCATCTCCGAAATGAACTTGATGCGTACCAACCGCACTTCGTCCTCGCTGTATTCGTCTTCTCCCAGCTCTGCGAGGGCATCTTCGAGGTTATCGCTCTCGCTGTTTGAGAAGTAGTCATAGATTTCATCAATGTGGTCGTCGTCCATCACCTCTTCCAGGAAGTAGTCGATGTTGAGTTTCGTGCCACTATACACGATGGCTTCTATCTCCGTCAGCAGGTCTTCGAACTCGATGCCTTGAGCGGTGGCTATGTCGTCCAAGGCTATCTGGCGGTCAATGCCCTTGATGATGTTCACCTTGATGATGGATTTCTTTGCCACGGTGCGCACGCGCATCACTCCCTTGCGCTCGATTTCGTTTTCCTCACAATGTTTCTTAATCAGCTCGCAAAATTCTTTCCCATAGCGTTTTGCCTTTCCCTCGCTCACGCCCTGTATGGTCTGAAGTTCTTCCAGCGTGATGGGATAGATGGTTGCCATCTGTTCAAGCGATATGTCTTGGAAAATCACGTAGGGAGGAATTTCCTTCTTCCGTGCAATTTCCTTGCGCAAGTCCCTTAGCATAGACAGCAGTGCGGGGTCGAGCACCGAGCCTCCGCCTTCCATTTCATCGTCATCATCGTCGTCGGCATTGAATTCCGTATCTTTCACAATCATGAACGACTCTGGATTTTTCATGAACCGCTTGCCAGCTGCCGTCAGCTTCAGCAAGCCATAATTCTCCACGTCTTTTTTGATGTATCCGGTGATGAGTGCCTGTCGGATGACGGGGTTCCACAGACTTTCGTCCATGTCTTCCCCCGAGCCGAACTCGTCAAGTTCGTGGTGCTTGTGCGAAATGATATCCTCGTTATCTTCCCGACCTGTCACAAAGTCAATGATATAGTCTGTGCGGAAGTTCTCCTTGACTGCCGCGATTGCTTTCAGCACAATAAGCAGGGCATCCTTTGCCTCGATTTTCTCTTTCGGATGCAGACAATTGTCGCAGTTGCCGCAGTTGTCCTGGTCGTAGGTTTCCCCGAAATAATGGAGCAGCATTTTTCTTCGGCAGACGGACGACTCGGCGTATGCTGCCGTCTCTTGCAGCAGCTGTCGCCCGATGTCCTGCTCGGAGACGGGCTTCCCTTCCATGAACTTCTCAAGTTTCTGCAGGTCTTTATAGGTATAGAAGGTGATACATTTTCCCTCTCCCCCATCTCGTCCGGCACGTCCTGTCTCCTGGTAGTATCCTTCCAGACTCTTGGGAATATCGTAGTGAATGACGAAACGCACGTCGGGCTTGTCAATTCCCATACCGAAGGCGATGGTTGCCACGATGACGTCTATCTCCTCCGTCAGGAAGTTGTCCTGCGTCTGCGAGCGCGTGGCGGAATCGAGTCCCGCATGATAGGGTGCCGCCTTGATTTCGTTGGCGCACAGCACTTCCGAGAGTTCCTCCACCTTTTTCCTCGACAGGCAATAGACGATGCCGCTCTTGCCTGTGTTCTGCTTGATGAAACGGATAATCTGCTTGTCTATCCCTTTCGTTTTCTGGCGGATTTCATAATACAGGTTCGGGCGGTTGAAAGAGCTCTTGAATTCCTTTGCATCCACGATGCCCAAGCTCTTCTTGATGTCTGTCCGCACCTTGTCGGTGGCAGTAGCTGTCAGCGCTATAATCGGTGCGGTGCCGATACGCTGGATAGTCGGGCGTATGTTCCGGTATTCCGGTCGGAAATCGTGTCCCCACTCCGATATGCAGTGCGCCTCGTCGATGGCGTAGAAAGATATCTTCACCGACTTCAGGAATTCCACATTCTCATCCTTGTTCAGCGACTCTGGCGCCACGTACAGCAGCTTCGTCTTGTGTGAAAGAATGTCGGCTTTCACTTGGTCGATAGCCACTTTGCTCAGCGACGAATTGATATAATGAGCGACCCCCTCTTCCTCACTCATGCCGTTGATGACGTCCACCTGATTCTTCATCAGCGCAATCAGGGGTGATATGACAATTGCCGTCCCGTCCATCAGCAGCGACGGGAGTTGATAGCAGAGCGACTTGCCGCCGCCCGTAGGCATGAGCACAAAGGTGTCGTTGCCTGCTAACAGGTTACGGACGATTGCTTCCTGGTCGCCTTTGAACTTATCAAAGCCGAAATAGCGCTTCAGTTGTTGATTCAGGTTTTCTACTTTTGCCATAATTCAAGGGGTTATTTCGTCATGCTGTCTGTTCTTTCAACCGCGATTTGTCAAGCTGACTCTGCGCATAATCAAGTGTGACGGTGAAGGTCTTCACCCGTTTCGACGGGACGTCGAACATGGCATCCATCATGATGGTCTCCACGATTGAGCGCAGACCACGCGCACCGAGCTTATATTCCACCGCTTTGTCCACTATAAAGTCGAACACTTCTTCTTTGAACGAGAGCTTGATACCGTCCATCTCGAAGAGTTTCGTGTATTGTTTGATGATAGAGTTCTTCGGCTCTTCCAAGATACGCCTCAACGCTTTTCTGTCAAGCGGGTTCAGATAGGTCAGCACCGGCAAGCGTCCGATGATTTCCGGGATGAGCCCAAACGACTTGAGGTCTTGCGGGAGCACGTATTTCATCAAGTCTTCCTTGTCTATCTTACGCACGCTCTGCACGGAATTGAAGCCGACAACCTGTGTATTCAGACGCTGGGCTATCTTCCGCTCGATGCCGTCGAAGGCACCGCCGCAGATAAACAGGATATTCCGTGTATCCACATGGATATACTCCTGGTCGGGATGCTTGCGCCCACCTTGCGGCGGCACATTGACCATCGTACCCTCAAGCAACTTCAGAAGTCCTTGCTGAACGCCTTCTCCGCTCACATCACGGGTGATGCTCGGATTGTCGCTCTTGCGCGCAATTTTGTCTATCTCGTCGATAAAGACGATGCCGCGCTCGGCTGCCGAAACATTGAAATCAGCCACTTGAAGCAAACGGCTCAAGATGCTTTCCACATCTTCGCCCACATATCCTGCCTCAGTGAAGACCGTTGCATCGACAATCGTGAAGGGCACTTCGAGAAGTTTGGCGATGGTCCGCGCCAACAACGTCTTTCCCGTTCCGGTCGAACCGACCATGATAATGTTGCTCTTTTCGATTTCCACGCCGTCTTTATCGTCCTTTGGCTGCTGCAACCGCTTATAGTGATTGTAAACGGCCACCGAAAGGAAGCGTTTTGCCTCATCCTGACCTATGACATACTGGTCGAGATAATTCTTTATCTCATGCGGTTTGGGAACTTTCTTCGGCTTAAAACGCTCATCCTTCTGCGATTCTTCGCCGTCCAGAATGCCCGACGAGCGCACGATTTGGTATGCCTGCTCGGCACATTCCTCACAGATAAATCCGTGAAGTCCCGTGATGAGCAGTTTCACTTCGGTCTCTTCCCTCCCACAAAAATTGCAAGATTTCTTAGCCATGGACTATTTCTTTCGGTTCAACACTGCGTCGATCATTCCATACTCCCGTGCCTCCTCAGCAGTCATCCAATAGTTACGGTCGCTGTCTTGCCACACTTTCTCGAAAGGCGTATGAGAATGTTCGGCTATGATGTTATAAAGTTCTTTCTTGTATTTCTGAATCTCTCTTGCCTCAATCTCTATATCTGATGCCTGTCCCTGCACGCCTCCGAGTGGCTGGTGTATCATCACACGGCTGTGGGGCAATGCCTGACGCTTCCCTTCCGTTCCAGCCACGAGCAACACGGCAGCCATCGACGCCGCCATACCGGTGCAGATAGTCGATACGTCGGAAGAAATGAACTGCATCGTATCGTAAATTCCCAGTCCTGCCGTCACGCTTCCGCCCGGCGAATTGATATAGATGTTGATATCTTTCCCTGAATCTACGGAATCCAGATAGAGCAGCTGTGCCTGCAGGGTGTTTGCCGTATAGTCGTTGATTTCCGTCCCGAGGAATATCACACGGTCCATCATCAGACGGGAGAACACGTCGAGCTGCGTCACGTTCAGCTGGCGTTCCTCCAGAATATAGGGGTTCAGATAATTACTTTGCACTCTCATCACATCATCCAGTACCATTCCGTTGATACCGAGATGTTTTGTTGCGTATTTCCTAAAATCGTTCATGTTACACATTATTATATTTATATTCAAGCTATAGCAAATAAAAAGGTTATCGACCCTTTTTCTCACTTTGTAGGACAAAGTTAATAAAAAAAGTCGATAACCTTCAAATTATCCTTATGTTTTTTTCTAAAATTTCTCGCTTTTATGCTTCAAAAAGTTTATTAAACTCTTCCAGCGTCACGTTTTTCTCTGTCAGTTTCACCACTTCTTTCATGGCTGCCATGAGTTTCTGTTCGATGGCGCGATCAACGATTCCCTGTACGCTTTCTTGCTTTTTGAGCATTTCGCCGGCATAGTTTTCAAGATATTCGTCAGGCACATTGCCCATACCATACTGTGCAAATTGTGCGCGAGCCATCTCTTTTGCCGTCGTTTTCACGTCAGCGTCCTCAATCTTGACACCAGCCTGCTCAACGAGTTGCTCTTTGATGAGATGCCATTTCAGTTCGCGGATACTGCCTTCGAAGTTCTTGTCCACATAGTCTTCTGCCTTGTCCTGATTGTTGTTTTTCATCACGCGCTTGAGCAGTTCTTCCGGGAATTTCAGGTCGCCGACCTTCTTCTCCGCATACTGGCGAAGATCTACGAGGAAGCGATAGTCCTGCTCACCGGCAAACTGCGCCTTCAAACCTTCCGCAATCTTGTCACGGAATTGTTTTTTGGTCTTCACGACGCCCTCACCAAACACCTGGTTGAACAGCTCTTTGTTCTCTTCAGCCTTCACGAAACGTGAGATTTCCTTGATGGTATAGTTGAAGTTCGATTTGAGGTCAGCCACTTCTTCCTTTTTCATTTTCAGCAGGGCAGCCACCTCAGCATCGTTCCCCGGATAAGCTTTCTTGGGATTGAACTTAATCGTATCGCCCAGTTTTGCACCGTCGAAAAGTTTCTTCTGTGCAGCGACTTTGATATATTGGGGCATCAGGATTGCCTCTTCCACCTTGATTCCATCTTTCTTTTCCTTACCCTTGCTGTCGAGCTCCACGAGGTTACCCTTCAGCATATCGCGCTCTTCCGGGTCGAAGGTCTCCACCTTGTCATAGTGACCGGCGCGTGAAGCATAGGAATCCACCTGCTGCTCAATGAGTTTATCGTCAACCGTAATCTGGTAATAAGGAATCTTATCCTTGGCTGTCAGGTTGATTTTGAACTCGGGAGCCACGGCGATGTCGAACACAAATGTGTATGTGCTACCCTGCTCCAAGTCCTGCGGTTCCTGTTTCTCTGAGGGGAGCGGCTCACCCAACATCTGTATTTTGTTCTCCCGGACATACTTATAGATTTCCTCACCGACCACGCGGTTGATTTCATCCACCTTCAGGGCTGTCCCATACTGCTTTTTAATCAGTCCCATCGGAACCATACCCGTTCTGAAACCAGGAAGCGTTGCCTTCTTGCGATAGTCTTTCAGTTTCTTCTCTACACTCTCTTTGTAATCTGCTTCTTCAACAGTCAGTGTCATCAGCCCGTTAATCTTATCCGGGCACTCAAATGTTACTTTCATCTGTGTCTATTATTTCTTTTTTTAATTTTGAACTGCAAAAGTACTCATTTTCTCCCGAACGACCTAACATCATTCGGATTTATTTGTTTTTTTAACATGCCTCTGGCTATTCTGCCGCCATTTCGGAACCTTCCGTTCCGCCCTCATTTATCTGAAAAGCCTGCTTGGGAAGTTCGAAATTGACGCCCAGATACCTTTTTCTGACGATTTCGTTCTCTGCCAGTTCCTTGGGTTTCCCTTGGAAAAGGATTTTCCCTTCGAACAGCAGATAGGCACGATCGACCAGTCCGAGCACCGCCTCCGCCTTATGGTCGGTCACGAGGATTCCGATGTTGCGGTATTTCAGTTGCCACACGATATACTGAATGTCTTCGACGGCGATGGGGTCCACAGCCGCGAAAGGTTCGTCGAGCATGATAAACTTCGGTTCGATGGCAAGACAGCGCGCGATTTCCGTCCGCCGCCGCTCACCTCCCGACAGGCGGTCACCCAAGTTCTTACGCACATGGTTCAGGCGGAACTCCGAGAGCAGGCTCTCCAGCTTCTGCTCCTGATATGCTTTGGGTTTTCCCGTCATTTCGAGTACAGCCATGATGTTATCCTCTACCGTCATCTTTCTGAAGACGGAGGCTTCCTGCGGCAGATATCCCACACCGGCACGGGCACGTTTATAGACCGGATAGCTCGTGATGTCCTCGTCGTCGAGATAGATATGCCCGGCATTGGGAACTATCAGACCCGTCGTCATATAGAACGATGTTGTCTTACCGGCACCGTTGGGTCCCAGCAACCCGACGATTTCGCCCTGACGCACGTTGATACTGACGTCATTGACCACCGTCCGGTTGCCATAGCGTTTCACAAGTCCTTCCGTCCGGAGCACCATGGAGCCCTCCGCACGCGACTGAATATTGATGTTCTCGCTCATTGATTCCTGATAATTTGCCACAAAATTACTAAAAAACTTAATAATAATGTTGTTTCCGTCAAAAACAATTCAATTATTTATCCTTTTTTAAACGGATTTTGTTACTTTTGCATTCATATTACCACATTATAATGAAAAAGAAACTTACACACATCGCCCTGTTCATCTTGATATGGACGACAGGGCTACAGGCACAAAATGCATTACAAGATGCCGATGCCAAATATGCGACGGGACTACTGAAAAAGGGAACAAAAGCACCCGACTTCAAGTTGAAGACGCCCGACGGGAAGACAGTACAACTGAGTAAGGTTGCCAAGGGGAAATATACGGTATTGGACTTTTGGGCATCGTGGTGCCCAGACTGTCTGAAAGACATTCCCAACATGCAACGGATGTACAAGAAGTTCGCCCCAAAAGGTGTGGAGTTCGTAGGCATCTCTTTCGACACCAATGTCGATAGTTGGAAAAAGGCGCTCGACAAGTTCAACATCAGCTACACACAGGTCAGCGAACTGAAAAAATTCAAGGATACCGACATCTCCAAAACCTATGGTGTCAGTTGGATTCCCTCTGTCTATCTGATAGACCCTGATGGGAACATCGTTTTAGGAACCGTTATCTCCGACAAAATAGAAAAGGCGCTCACGGAACTGTTTCCCGCAACAAACGTGGAAGGCACGAGTAAGGAAGTGATGATAGACGGAGGAGATTATCAGCTCAGTGCCATCATCGAAAAGCCGTTGCTGAAAGCTGGCGAACGCTGTCCGATGGTCATTCTCATGCACGGTTTCGGCAGCGAGAAGAACTCTTTCCTGATGAAAACGACTGCCAAGATGCTCCTGCAGAAAGGGATTGCCAGTCTGAGATTCGACTTTAGCGGACATGGCAACAGCGAAGGGAAATTCGAGGAGATGACCGTTCCTGGACAAATCAAGGAAGCCAAAAAGGTGATTGACTATGTCCGACAGATGGAGGATGTAAGCAGTATCGGACTGACAGGCTACTCCCAAGGCGGCATTGTGGCAGCGATGGTGGCAGGTGAGCTTGCCAACGAACCAGTTATTCAAGGAATTGCCTTGCTGGCGCCAGCAGGCGTCATCCGCGAAGATGCCATCCGCGGATATTCTGGGGGATATACCTTCAACCCACTTGACCCGCCAGCGTATCTCGATTTGTGGGGCGGGTTGAAACTGGGACGCAATTACATCAAGACGGCACAACGGCTACCCATCTACGAGACGGCAGCATCTTACAAAGGCAGTGCACTCATCATCCACGGCACGGCAGACCAGGTGGTGCCATGGTCGTATGGAGAGCGGTTCCATCACCAATGGCGCGACAGCCGTTTCCTGTTGCTCGACAGCTACAACCACTCTTTCTCACTCAATCCCTACCGAGTGCCCGAAGAAACTGCCGACTATTTCTCTGAAATATTGAAATAACCATACACACAGAAAAGTTTAGCACCCATGTTCATAAAAAAGCATCTTTTCACTTTCGGACGATACCTCCTGCTGATGGGACGCACGTTCTCCCGTCCGGAACGGATGCGCATGTTCATGAAGAAATATGTGCAGGAGATGTCGGCTTTAGGCGTTGACAGTATCGGTATCGTCTTGCTGATTTCGTTTTTCATCGGTGCGGTCATCTGCATTCAGATGAAACTGAATATCCAAAGTCCGTGGATGCCGCGATGGGTCAGCGGCTATACCACCCGCGAAATCATGCTCCTCGAATTCTCATCATCCATCATGTGTCTCATTCTGGCAGGAAAGGTCGGGTCGAACATCGCATCGGAACTGGGAACGATGAGGGTCACTCAGCAGATTGACGCACTGGAAATCATGGGAGTCAATTCTGCCAACTATCTCATCCTTCCCAAGATTTTAGGGCTGATTACCATCATGCCGTTCCTCGTCATCTTCTCGTCGGCAACAGGCATCCTCGGCGCTTATGCTACCGCCTATATCGGACATATCCTCCCACCCGACGACCTGACGGCAGGACTGCAGCACAATTTCGTGCCGTGGTTCCTGTGGATGAGCATCTTGAAAAGCCTCGTCTTTGCCTATATCATCGCCAGCGTTTCTTCCTTCTTCGGTTATACGGTCGAAGGCGGTTCGGTGGAGGTGGGAAAAGCATCCACCAACGCCGTCGTATCCTCAAGCGTACTGATTCTTTTCTCCGATGTATTCCTCACGCAGCTGCTGAGCTGAACATGATTACTATAACACAAGAAACATGATCGAAGTCAAACAACTATACAAGTCTTTTGAAGACAAAGAAGTGCTGCACGACATCAACGCCACTTTCGAGAATGGGAAGACCAACCTGATTATCGGACAGTCGGGTAGCGGAAAGACGGTACTCATGAAGAACCTCGTCGGTCTGCTTGACCCCACCAGCGGCGAAGTGCTCTACGACGGGCGCAACTTCGTCACCATGTCCAAGCGCGAGAAGGTGAAAATGCGCCGCGAGATGGGCATGATTTTCCAGAGTGCGGCTCTCTTCGACTCGCTCTCCGTACTCGAAAACGTGATGTTTCCGCTCGACATGTTCTCGTCGATGACACTCCGCGAGCGCAAACGACGGGCTGAAGAGTGTCTTGACCGCGTGAATCTCGGCAACGCCGGCTCAAAATCCCCGGGCGAGCTTTCGGGCGGTATGCAGAAACGGGTAGCCATTGCGCGTGCCATTGTGCTCAACCCGCAATATCTGTTTTGCGATGAGCCCAACTCGGGACTCGACCCCAAAACGTCTCTGGTCATCGACGAACTGCTTTCGAGCATCACAAAAGAGTATAACACAACGACCATTATCAACACTCACGACATGAACTCGGTCATGGGCATCGGCGAAAACATTGTCTTCATCTGTGAGGGGCACAAGGAATGGCAAGGGACGAAAGACGAAATCATCAACGCGCAGAACCAGCATCTCAACGACCTGGTCTTCGCTTCCGACTTATTCAAAAAGGTAAAGGAAGTGGAGATTGAGGAACACGGGCATCTCAAGTCATAGCGACAACCTGACGCTGCGCATCAGCGCATCCGCCACACACCATCGTCTTCAACCATAGGAATGACGACTTCCTCGTTGGTGGAATCACCGAAGCAGAGCACGAGAAACACGTTTGCCAACCCATTCTCCTCATCAACGTCGGCACCCGTTGCCTGCACTTTCGAAATACCCCGGTGGGTGTTTTTTTGCTCTTCCACAAACATCTTGGCATTGGCTGTCAGTTGCCGCCGATACTGTTCAGGGATGTCGCGGTTCGCAACGCTGCCATTGACGAACTGCTCATACTCGCCCTTCAACAGATGCTCGTAGTACTGCTGGGCAGCCTTCATGATTTCCTCATGGTTCGGCGTTGCCTTGGAACAGGAGAACAGCGTTGCCGACAGCAGCAGTAAAAGACCAAGAATGTTGCGCATATCCCTCTATTTCTGGCGAATAAATATATTGACCGGACTGCCCGTCAGCGTCCAGTTCTCACGAATCTTGTTCTCAAGGAAGCGCTTGTACGGCTCCTTCACATACTGCGGCAGATTGGCGTAGAACACGAACGACGGTATTTGCGTGTCGGGAAGCTGCGCGCAATATTTTATCTTGATATACTTGCCTTTGACCGAAGGCGGCGGGAATGCCTCTATCAACGGGAGCATCACTTCGTTCAGCTTGGTCGTTCCGATGCGCTTCTTGCGGTTCACATACACTTCCTTTGCCGTTTCCAGCACCTTGAAGATGCGCTGTTTCGTGAGGGCGGAAACGAAGATAATCGGGAAATCCTTGAACGGAGCCATGCGCTCACGGATGGCTGTCTCGAACGTCTTGATGGCAATGGGACTCTTATCTTCCACCAAATCCCACTTATTGACCACCACCACGAGCGACTTGTTGTTGCGCTGTATCAACTGGAAGATGTTCATGTCCTGCGCCTCAATGCCACGCGTGGCGTCAATCATGAGGATGCACACGTCCGAATTCTCGATGGCGCGGATGCTGCGCATCACGCTGTAGAACTCCAAATCCTCCGTCACCTTATTCTTGCGACGTATGCCCGCCGTGTCAACCAGGTAGAAGTCGAAGCCGAACTTGTCGTAACGCGTATAGATGCTGTCGCGCGTCGTACCGGCAATGTCGGTCACGATGTTGCGCTCCTCACCGATGAAAGCATTGATGAGGCTCGACTTGCCGGCATTCGGGCGGCCAACCACGGCAAAACGGGGAATGCCCTCCTCCAAATCGTCAGCCTTGTTCTCGGGCAAACGCTCAAGCACCAGGTCAAGCAAATCGCCGGTGCCGCTGCCCGTTGCCGAGCTGATGCACTGCGGTTCGTCGAGACCGAGCTTGTAGAACTCGTATGAATCGTATATCTGATTGTTGTTGTCTGCCTTGTTAGCCACGAGAATCACGGGAAGTTTCGTGCGCCGGAGTATCATCGCCACATCCTCATCAAGGTCGGTCAGCCCCGTCGTCACGTCAACCAGGAACAGAATCAGGTCGGCTTCTTCCGCAGCGATGAGCACCTGCTTGCGAATCTCCTCCTCAAACACGTCATCGGAATTGACAACCCATCCGCCTGTGTCAACGACGGAAAACTCGCGCCCGTTCCACTCACACTTGCCGTACTGGCGGTCGCGCGTCGTACCGGCATGCTCACTCACAATGGCCTTGCGCGACTTGGTCAACCGGTTGAAAAGCGTCGATTTGCCCACATTCGGGCGACCAACAATAGCTACTAAACTTCCCATAACCTATCTCTACATTTGCGTTTGCGACTGCAAAGATACAAAAAAGAACGGGAACAAAGAAATAATTGGCAAACTACATGGCCGTACCATGCTAAAAACAAAGAATGATAGCTATCAGGCAATTGAAATTTAACTATTTGATATCAGGTCGCCCCAAGCCTATGGTTGAGCAACTCACAAATCTGCTCCGGTTTCCACGTCAAACCTTCTACATTAAACCCATCTCCAAACTCAATGACATACTTTTTGAAAATCGAGATTTGCTGGTTTGTACCTTTACCTTTTTTGTAGTTGACGGAAATCATCGCTTCTCCAACTTCAAAAGAAGCTACATCTGAAAATAGAATTACCCGTTCCCGCAAATCATTTATCGTCAATGATTGATCAGAAATAACCAAATATGCCTTGCCTGTCAACCACTCTTTCACGAAAAGAAAGCTAACAAACAAGAAACAACCGAAGAAGAAAACAACTAAAGTCAAGCAAAACCAAAGATTCGCTCCATCAAGCAAAGCAAATATCCCACCAACAGCAAAGATTGCACTCCCAAATAACAAAAATACGTTCTTTCTAAACGAATGAAAAATCTTTATCTCTTCCATCAAGCAAATCCCAATTTATCTATTAGTGCAAGTACTCACTTTTATTTAAAAACCAAAACATTTTGTTTATACCGCTTTTTATGATAAGTAGGTTAAAAGAAAATCGCGAAAGAGGGATGGCTTGCCAGAACTCCAAATCTGGGGCGGGCCCTCTAACGCTATCTTTTCTGATTGCAAAGATAACAATAATTTTTAAAACACAAAAAAATATGAAGTTTATACCGCTTTTTATGATAAGTAGGTTAAAACGACACACTTTGCCTATATTTCGACAATTCGACCATGTTTGCACCAGAAAAGATAACTAAAGGATATGAATATATGGTGAAAAAAACTTCAGAAGAAATACAATTACGCCATATAGTTTGTGTTGTCAATAGCGCAAAAGGACTTGAAATAAAAACGGGACCGAAGTCCCGAGTGGAGGTTCGAGCCGGGCACGAAGCTTCGACTCATACCGCTGCAAAGATAACAATAATTTTCAAAACATCAAAAAATATGAAGTTTATACCGCTTTTTATGATAAGTAGGTTAAAACGACACACTTTGCCTATATTTCGACAATCCGACCATGTTTGCACCAGAAAAGATAACTAAAGGATATGAATATATGGTGAAAAAACCTCAGAAGAAATACAATTACGCCCTATAGTTTGTGTTGTCAATAGCGCAAAAGGACTTGAAATAAAAACTTTCGATTTTCAATAAAAAAGGCGAAGTCGGACCCGAAGGCTCCCCGACATCACCAAATTGGATACTGCAAAGATAACAATAATTTTTAAAACACCAAAAAAATATGAAAGAAAAAATTAAAACATGGATTTTCAAGTTTATAATACCTTTTATGATAAGTATGTTAAAACCTGTATCACGTAATTTGCTGTTGCAAAGATAATTATTTCCTTTTTAATAACAAAACAAGCGATGCTTTTTATCTGGAAGATGCTTTTAGGTTTTGTTTTTTCTTGATTTCGCAGGAAAATGGTGAAGTAAGTTTCAGCGATTGAATCGACGAAAGCGTCATCTTTTCGTGAGGGGATAATTGAGATTAGAGTTTGTTTGCTTACCGTCAGGCGTTGAGGGTGTGTCAAAATAGGAATTCAGTCGTCCTACGGACGAGAATTGCAAATCGCCGCCTATGGGGAAAGGCAAATCCAACAAATCTATACAAATCTAACAAATCAAAGTGCTGATACACAGAATGAAAGATTTTGGATGGATTTGTGAGATTTGCCTACGGCGATTTTCAATTCTGCGCGAAGCGCACTTCCTCCATTTTGAAGTGCCCCCAAGAAGTTGGACGTTAAACACGTTAATTATTCCCTAAGGTATTGAGCTCGGTATTGCACCGGGCTCATTCCTTTTAACTTCATTTTTATCCTTTTATTGTTATACCAATCAATAT
>Ga0256406_1003408_pt1 | contig 19846 bp, 14 predicted proteins | sample RumenRJG_03DNA_FD_185986 | JGI IMG/M metagenome (GOLD analysis project Ga0256406, IMG submission 185986) | Bovine rumen microbial communities from Lethbridge, Alberta, Canada - RJG_03 | ecosystem: Host-associated > Mammals > Digestive system > Stomach > Rumen | place: Canada: Alberta | collected...
AAAAAATTAAAAAGTCAAGTCATTTAAGCAATGACTTGGCTTTTTATATAATTTTTTTAATAATATTTAGTATAGTATTTTTTGGATATCCAATTGGATTAACATATGACTCTTCAGAATATATTGGACTTGGAGATTTTATTGGCACAGATAAGATGTACACAGATTGGATAGGACATAGGGGAATTGCTTTTCCTCTAATTATAAGAATCTTTAGAAATTTTGGCACACCATTTAGCAAATATCCATTACTTGCAATGATGTATTTATTCTATATAATAATGACATTTCAACTTTATAAAATATTTGAATATTTTAAAAATAGTAAAATGTTTAAAATAGGCGATAAAATATTTTTTACGATATGGTTAGCAATTTTCATTGTAATTAATCCACTTGTTTTTGGATACTATCATATTGTATTAACAGAATTTATTGCACTTACAATTGCAATACAAACGGCCTATTTATGTTTTCAATGGCTTAAAATTTCATATGATAACAACAGAAAAAAATCAATAATTTATTGTATGATATTTTGTATTTTAACAATTTTTATATATCATATAAAACAATCATTGGTACCAGTTACTTTAGTCCCAATTACTATTTCACTAATTATTTCAATTATAAAAGACCATAGTAAGAAAAATGTGTTATATAGAATATTAACTTTTATAATTGTAATTATTACATTACAACTAAGCGTGACAATTTGGAATTTCTTTATGAAATCAATAGACACAAAAGACGAAACAGAGAAACAAAGAATCAATGGAAGAATTATTATTGGTTTATATGACTTGAAAAAAGTATGCAATCAAGATAACTTTAATGATTATTTAACAGCAGATGAAATTAAAAAATTAAAAATTAATGAAGATGAACAATTTACAATTTACAAAAATTCTAATAACAGACTATTTGCTTTTCATGGAGACTCAAAGTCAAAAAAGAAACAATTAATTTTCTATACAAAGGTATTACTTATAAGTCCGGGCACTATTTTTAAAAGTTATTATAATGGATATATGAAAATGATATGCTTTGATAACCAACAACATAAGCTTACTAAATTTTCAGAGAATGATACTGTACCTATGCTTATTTATAATAGAAGATCAACTGCAGAGTATCCTAATAAGGCTTTTGAAAAATATACATATAATTATTACAAGATGAGAAAAGATTATACAAATATAATTACAAAAACTTTTAATTCAACGTTAAAATTAAAAAAATTTATTTATGGATTTACAAAAATTAGTCTTTTATTACAGCCAATTATATTTTTAATAATTTGCATAGTTGAAATTATACTAAAAATAAGAAAAAAACTAACCAATGGAATTAAAAATGAAACTCTTAATTTCTTGACTATTTTATATGGGCAGTCAATAGGAATCATGATGGCATATATTATATTTGGAACATGTATTGACAGATACTTTATACCTGCAATTATTTCAAATTATGTTGCTGATGCATTACTAATAATACTAATTATAAAATTGTTAGAAGATAAAAAGATAAAGGAAAATACTTAGCAAAAAAATGCTAAGTATTTTCTTAATTTTGTTGAAATAATCACAAAAAACGTATATAATATACTAGAAATTTTTAGGCAAAAATGTTTATAGAGAATTAAATTAATTTTTGTCAGGAAGGAAAGATAAATGGAAGAAGAAAAAAATTACAGCGAAACACTAAATTTACCACAAACTGATTTCAAAATGAGGGGTAATTTGCCACAAAAGGAACCAGAAATTTTAGATGCTGTTTTTGAAAATGGATTGTATGAAAAAGTATTAAAGAAAAATGAAGGACATAAACATTTTATTTTACATGATGGTCCTCCTTATGCAAATGGTGAAATACATGCTGGACATGCTTTAAATAAAATACTTAAAGATACAATCGTAAGATATAAATCAATGAACGGATATTATGCTCCATATATTCCAGGATTTGATACACATGGAATGCCAACAGAAAAAAAAGCTATTGAAAAATTAGGACTTGATAGAAATAAAATTCCTGTTACAAAATTTAGAGATACATGTAAAGAATTTACAAAAAAATATAAAGACATTCAAACAGATGGATTCAAAAGACTTGGAGTTCTTGGAGACTGGAAAAATGCATATGTTACATATGATCCAAAAATGGAAGCCAGACAAATTGGTGTATTCGGAGATATGTACAAAAAAGGATATATTTATAGAGGATTAAAACCTGTTTATTGGTGTACTGATTGTGAAACAGCACTTGCTGAAGCAGAAATTGAATATAAGGACGTAACAACACCATCAATCTATGTAAAATTCCCAGTAAAAGATGCCAAAGGATTATTTGACGAAGAAAATACTTCAATTGTTATTTGGACAACAACACCTTGGACATTACCAGGCAATACTGGAATTACAATTGGAGAAAATTTTGAATATAGTTTAGTTAAAGTAACATTACCAGAAGGTAAGAAATCTTACAATGGAAGCAATGAAGAAAAATTAATTGTTGCAACAGAATTACTTGAAAAGGTAATGAAAATTGCTGAAATAGAAGATTATAGAACAATAAAGACATTCCAAGGAAATGAAATGGAAGGAATAATTTGCAATCATCCATTCTTAGATAGAACATCAAGAGTTGTACTTGGAAGTGAAAGAACAGTAAATGTTGATTTAGTAGAGGGAACTGGTGCAGTTCATACTGCTCCATCTTATGGTAAAGAAGATTACTTACAAGGATTAAAAGACAACTTAGACATTATAGTTACTGTCAATGAAAAAGGAATTCAAGGAGAAGGAGCAGGTCCTTTCAAAGGAATGTTCTATGCAAAATCTAATAAAGAAATAACAAAATGGCTTGATGAAAATGGTTACTTATTAAAAATGCAACCATTAACTCACTCATATCCACATTGCTGGAGATGCAAAAATCCAGTAATATTTAGAGCAACAGATCAATGGTTTGCATCTGTTGATGGATTTAGAGATGAAACATTAAAAGCAATAAAAAATGTTAAATGGCACCCAACTGAATGGGGTGAAGAACGTATGGAAGGAATGATAAAAGGAAGAAATGATTGGTGCATTTCAAGACAGAGAACTTGGGGAGTACCACTTCCAATATTCTATTGCAAAGATTGCAATGAACCATATGTTACAGATGAATCGATTAAGAAAATCCAAGATATATTCAGAAAAGAAGGCACAAATGCTTGGTGGGAAAAAGATGCAAAAGATTTAATGCCTGAAAATGCAAAATGTCCAAAATGCGGATGCAAAGAATTCACAAAAGAAAAGGACATTATGGATGTATGGTTTGACTCTGGATCAACACATCAAAGTGTATTAGTTGAAAGAGGATTAGACTATCCAGCAGATTTATACCTTGAAGGAAACGACCAATATAGAGGATGGTTCCAATCATCACTATTAACATCTGTTGCTACAAAAGGAATAGCTCCTTATAAAGAAGTACTTTGCTGTGGAATGGTTGTTGATGGACAAGGCAGAAAAATGTCAAAGAGTTTAGGCAACGGAATTTCTCCAATCGATGTTTCAAACAAATATGGTGCTGATATAATTAGACTTTGGGCACTTTCATCAGATTATGAAGTTGAAGTAAATCTTTCAGATGACATTCTAAAAGGCATTTCAGATGTTTATAGAAAAATAAGAAATACTATTAGATATTTGTTAGGCAATACTTACGACTATGATCCTAACAAACCTATGAAATATGAAGACATGGAAGAAATAGATAAATGGGCATTAGGAAGATTGAACAAACTAATAAGAGATTGTAGAAACGATTATGATACTTATGACTTCAAAAATTGTTATCATGATATAAATCAATTTGTTGTAGTTGATATGAGTAGTTTTTACTTAGATATTATAAAAGACAGATTATACACAGAAAAAGCAGATTCAAATTTAAGAAAATCTGCTCAAACAGCAATGTATTATATACTTGATGCTTTAGTAAAAATATTAACACCAATGACTTCATTTACTGTAGAAGAAATTTGGAAAAATATGAAACATACTAATGACGAAGAAGTAGAAAGCCCAATGTTAACAGAATATCCTACAGCAAATGAAAAATGGGATGACGAAAAATTAGCAGAAAAATGGAACAAGATAATTGAAATCAAAAATACAGTTGCAAAACAATTAGAATTAGCAAGAGCAGATAAGTTAATTGGTAATTCATTAGATGCATTTGTAACAATAAAAGCACCAGAAAAAGATTATGAATTTTTAAATGAAAACAAAGAACTTATGAGAGTTTGCTTAATTGTTTCACAACTAGACATATTAAAAAATGATTCTTTAAAAGAATTAGAAATTAAAGTAGAGCATGCAAGAGGCGATAAATGCGAAAGATGTTGGCAATACAACACCGAACTTGAAGATGGACTTTGCCCTCGTTGCAGAAAAGTACTTTCAGAGAAAAAATAAAATATTAAGTGTATATGCAAAATTTAAGGAATATATAAAATGAATGTAAATGAATTTGATTACTATTTGCCTGAAGAATTAATAGCACAAACACCTCTAGAACATAGAGATGAATCAAGGCTATTATACTTGAATAGAAAAACAGGCGAATATCAAGACAAAATATTTAAAGATGTAATTGAATATTTAGAACCTGGAGATTGCTTAGTAAGGAATAATACAAAAGTTATTCCTGCTAGACTTTATGGTAAAAAAACAACAGGAGCTGATGTTGAATTCGTATTATTAAAAAATATTGAAGGCAACATTTGGGAAGCGATGGTTAGACCAGGAAACAAACTTCATGTTGGTACAGAAGTTATATTTGGAGATGGAATATTAAAAGCAAAAATTCTTGATATTCTAGATGATGGTACAAGAAAAGTTGAGTTTTTCTATGATGGAATTTTTAACGAAATACTTGATCAAATAGGATTGATGCCATTGCCACCATATATTCATGAAAGTCTAAAAGAAAATGACAGATACAATACTGTTTATGCAAAATACAATGGATCTGCTGCTGCACCAACTGCAGGGTTACATTTTACAGATGAACTTTTAGATAAAATATCTAAAAAGGGAATTGATATTGCAAATGTTACTTTACATGTTGGAATAGGAACTTTTAGACCTGTAAAAGAAGAAAATGTTGAAGAACATCATATGCATCAAGAACATTATTACATAAAACAAGAAGATGTAGACAAAATAAACAAAGCAAAAGATACAGGACATAGAGTAGTTTGTGTTGGAACTACATCATGCAGAACTTTGGAAACAATAGCAGATGAAACAGGACATGTTAAAGCATGTGAAGGAGATACTGGAATTTATATTTATCCAGGTTATAAATTCAAATGTATGGATGGATTAATTACAAATTTTCATTTACCAAAATCAACTTTGATAATGCTCGTTTCAGCGTTTGCAGGAAGAGAAAATATCCTTAATGCATACAAACATGCAGTTGAAGAAAAATATCGTTTCTTTAGTTTTGGAGATGCGATGATTATTATATAAAATAGAAAGGTTAAATATGATCTCATACGAACTATTACATGTTGACAAATCAACAGGTGCAAGAAGAGGTGTAATTCATACTGAAAGAGGAGATATTCAAACACCAGTATTTATGCCAGTTGGAACACAGGCAACGGTTAAAGCAATGACACCAGAGGAATTAAAAGAAAATGGTGCTGAAATTATATTGGCAAATACTTATCATCTTTATTTTAGGCCTGGTGATGAATTAGTAAAAGAAGCGGGTGGTGTTCATAAATTTATGAATTGGGACAGACCAATGCTTACTGATTCAGGAGGCTTTCAAGTTTTTAGCTTAAGTCAACTAAGAACAATTACTGAAGAAGGTGTTGAATTCAAATCAGAATTAGATGGAAGCAAACATTTCTTTTCACCTGAAAAGGTTATGAAAATTGAGGAAAATATTGGCGCAGATATTATGATGTGCTTTGATGAATGTTGTCCTTATCCTTCAAGCTATGAATATACCAAGCAATCAATGGAAAGAACATCAAGATGGGCAAAAAGATGCAAAGAATCACATACTTCAAACCAAGCATTATTTGGAATTATTCAAGGTGGATTTTATAAAGATTTAAGGGAGCAATCTACTAAAGAACTAATTGATATGGATTTCCCAGGCTATGCAATTGGTGGAATAAGTGTAGGAGAGCCTAAAGATAAATTTTTGGAAATGCTTTATTATACAGCACCACTTATGCCAAAAGATAAACCTCGTTATTTAATGGGAGTTGGCACCCCTGATTATTTAATTGAAGCAGCAAAAGCAGGAATTGATATGTGCGATTGCGTGTTACCAACAAGACTTGCAAGAAATGGAACTGCGTTAACATCACATGGAAAAGTTGTTGTTAGAAATGCAACTTATGAACATGATTTCTCACCACTTGATGATGAATGTGATTGCTATACATGCAAAAATTATACAAGAGCATATTTACGTCATTTAGTTAAATGTAAAGAAATTTTAGGAGCTAGATTATTATCAATTCATAATATAAATTTCTTGACTAATTTAATGAAAAGAGTTAGAATTGAAATCGAAAATGATAACTTAGAAGAATTCTCTAAAGATTTTTATAAAAAATATGGATATACAAAAGATTAAATAATTTTTTGTATAGAGAGGGGAAAATATGGATTTAATGGATGAACAAGATCCTATTATGGAACAAAAAAAGAAAAAGAAAACTAAAATAATTCTTACAGTTATTCTTTCTTTAATAGTAATATTAATTATTGCTGCAATTGTAGTTTTGGCAGTTTCTGTTAAAATAAAAAATGATAGACTAAAGGTATTTATTGATGGCATGGAAATGTCTAATCTTGAAGGAGATACTAACAATATATTTATTATTGAAAATGGAAAAATATATACTTCAATTAGAGGAATATCTGATGCAATAGAATATAATTATTATAACGGAAAATATAATGAATATACTGAAGATAAAACTAGTTGCTATGTAACAAACTTCAAAGAAATAGTTACATTTACATCAGGAGAGAAATCAATTAGAAAATATTCTACATCTAGTGATTCTACATCACAACAATTTGACTTAGATGAAGAAATTACTACAAGAGCAACTAATTTGTATGTTAGTGAGCAAGGACTTGAAAGAGCTTTTAATTTACAATTAAATTATAAAAAAGAAACAAATACAATTTCAATTTACACATTACAATATTTAGCAGAATATTATGAAAAAAATATTGAAAATTGTTCATTATTAAAGAGTGGATTAGATACAACTACAACTTTTAACAATGAAAAAGCATTACTATATAACTTAGTTGTAGTAAAAGACCCATCAACTAATTTATTTGGTGTAAATACAATTGATGGAAAAAATGTAATTACAGCAAGATATACAAGTGTTGAATTCATTGAAGGAATAAATGATTTTATTGTAAAAACAGATGACAATAAATTTGGTATAATTGGAAGCGATGGTATTACAAAAGTCAAACCAGAATATGATAAAATTAGTGAAATTGATAAAGATCAAGGTTTATATTTAGTTACATCTGGAAATAAACAAGGCGTAATAAATAGAAGTGGAAAAATAATAGTTTATCAAGATTATGATGGCATTGGACTTGAAGGAAATATATCAGATTCAAATGTAACAAACAGATATTTATTATATGGAAACCTTATTCCTGTTAAATTAAATGGACTTTGGGGCTTAATTAACTTGAATGGACAGAATGTATTACCAATACAATATAATGGAATAGGCTGCAGACTTGATACAGCAAAAACAAATTCTGTTGGAGTTGTATTAGTACCAGATTTAAATGGTATTGTTGTTGAACAAGATCAAAAACTTGCAAATAATACAACAATTAAAAAATATGGAATTGTTGAAAAAACTGGAACTGGAATTGTAAATTTTGTAGCTGATTCATGCTATAAAACAACTGAATCAGGAGTTACAAAATACTACATTACAGTAAATAATCAAGTAATCGATATTGTTGATTACTACAACAAAAATAAAAATACTGTATTACAAGACGGACAACAAAGTCAAGAAGATACTGAAGAGCAAACACAAGATCAGACACAAAGTCAATTAAGCGATAATCAACAATAAAAAATAGGAGATTTTATGAGTGAAGATTTAAATCAAATAATTACAACAATTGTTGTTGTATTGATAATTCTAATTATATATTACTCAAGTACTTGGCAAAGAAGAAAACAAGAAAAAGAATTAAAAAAAATGCAAGATGATTTAAAGGTAGGAGATAAAATAATTACGATTTCAGGTCTAACTGGAGTTATATCAGAAGTGCTTGAAGATAGAGTTATTGTTGAACTTCATCCCGACAAAAACAAAGTGTCTATTGAAAAATGGGCAATTGCTGGGTTAGATGTAAGAACATTTGACAATAAAAAAAGACCTACAAAAGCTCCAAAAAAGAAAGAATAAAAAATAATCACACACATATAATTTAATAAAAATTAAAAAGGTAGGTGTGTGATGAAAAATAATTTTTTAAAGATTTTAAAAGGAAGTTTAATTTCTATAATTATTAGTTTTGCAGTTTTATTGATTACTGCACTTATATTAAGATATACAAATATTCCTGAGAATGTTATCACAATAATTATTATGGTTGTTTCTGCTATAAGTATTATGATTGGTAGCATATTTGCTACGAGAAAACTTAATAAGAATGGTTTACTAAATGGTACTTTAGTGGGAATAACTTATTTTATTATTTTATATATTTTATCAAGTATTTTTGTTACAGGATTTTCTATAAATGCAAAAACTATGATAACATTATTCTTAACAATTTTATTTGGAATGATTGGTGGTATAATAGGAATAAATTTATAAAAAAACAAATGCAATAAAGAAAGGAAAATCAAATGAAAGCACAAAAAAAATTAAATTTATTAATTGTTATTCTAATTGTAATATTATTATCAACAATATCTTTTGCTGGTATATATTATAAGAATAAGAATGAAATGAAAAACGCAATACCAGATTATCAATTAGGTGAAGATTTAAAGGGATATAGACAAATAGTTTTGAAAGTAAAAGATTCATCTGATACATCATCAACTGGTGGAAATACAACTTCTACAGAAGAAACAAACGAGGTATCAACCAACGAAGTTTCTACTAATGAAGTTACAAATGAAATTACATCAGATGATACTGAAAGTAATGCAAGTAAATATGCAAAATCTGCTGAAATATTTAGAAAAAGATTTAAGAGCTTAGGTGTTAAAAATTATTCAGTTTCAGTTGATGAAGCAACAGGTGAAATATTCTTAAAAATTCCAGAAAATGATCAAACAGATAGTATCATTTCTGATATAACTCAAAAAGGTGTTTTTTCAATAAAAGATAGTGAAACTAATGATGTTTTATTAAATAATAAAGATATTAAGAGTGTTGATATATCATTTCAGGGGGCTTCCACATCTAAAGCAGCTGTATATATGACAATTAAATTCAACAGCAAAGGGACAAGCAAATTAACAAAAGTTTCATCTGAATATCAAAATTTCACAGATGTAAATTCAACTGCTACAAACGAAGTTAGTGAAACAAATGAAGCAACATCAAATGAGGTTTCTACAAATGAAACAAGTGATGAATCTACTTCAACTGAGAAAAAATCTAAAAAAGTTAAAATGATGATTGATGATACTGAAATGATGACAACATATTTTGATAAAGTAATAGACAATGGAGAGTTATCACTAACTTTATCAATGTCAGATACAGATTCTTCAAATACAACTCAACTATATAGTGCATATAATTTAAAAGCTATTCTTGAGAATGATCCATTAGACGTTGATTATGAAGTAGCTGAAAATACATATATTTCTTCAGAATTTGAAAATGATGAATTAAAATTAGTCATTTATTGTGAGATTGCTATATGTTTGATAATTGCATTAGCATTGATTATTAAATACAGAGATAGAGGAGTATTATTTACAATACTTTCAATTGGATATTTAGCAATATTGCTTTTAGTTTTAAGATACACAAATGTTGTATTCTCATTGTTATCAATTATAGGTATAGCAATAGATGTATTAATGAGTTTAATTTTTGATTTTATGATTTTGAAAGAAACAAATAAAAAAGATATGACACAAAAGGAAAAATCAAAAGTAGGAAATAAAGTTATAAAAAAATATTCATTAACAATTATGCCAATGTTAATTATTTCAATAGTTTGCAGTATTAATGGATGGGAAAACATATTTGGAATTGGAATGGTTATGTTCTGGGGAGTTGTAATCAACTGGATATACAATTCTATAATTACAAAACTTTATTTAAAATAAGAAGAAAGGAATATAACGTAAAATGAAAAAGAAAATATTATTAGTTAGTGTTCTAATTTTATTAATTGTAGATATTATTATTACTGCAACCATTGGATTAAGAGTTTCAACAGAATATGCTGAAGGATATTTAATAAAATTCCATGAGAAAAGTACAATTAGTACTGATGATATTAAGTCAATTGCAAAAGAAATTTGGGGCAAAAATTATAAAGTTCAAAAAGTTGAATTTTTTGATGATAGTGCTGTAATAAAAGTTAGAAGTTATGATAGTGATCAAATTGAAACTTTAAAAAATAAATTAAATGAAAAATATTCTTCAAACTTGGAGACTTCAGATTTTGAAATTGAACATATTGCAAATTCAAAAATAAGATATTTAGTAGAGCCATATATTTTACCAATTGGATTATCAGTATTGTTTGTTTTAGTTTACTATACGATAAGATTTAAAGGTGCAAAAGAAATGATAGAATTACTTGTTAATTTACTAGCAGTTGGATTTGTATTATATACAATCCATGCTATATGTAGATTACCAGTAAGTCCATTTAGTATTTCATTCGTAATAATAGCTGTTATTTTAACAATATTATTCACAACATTTAAATTTGAAAAAGACGCAAAAACTTTGGAGGCATAGAAGTATATAATGAAAGAAGAAGTAGAAAAGATAAAATCAGTCGCATTAGAAGAAATTGAAAATGCCAAAGATTTATTAAGCCTTGATAATGCAAGAATTAAATATTTAGGGAAAAAAGGTGAACTAACAGCACTTTTAAAAATGATGGGAACATTAAGTGCAGAAGAAAGACCTGAATTCGGAAGCATTGTCAATTCAGCTAAACAGATTGTGATGGAGAAAATTTCTACTAAAGAGGAAGTTTTAAAGAAAGAAGAAATAAATAAAAAGCTAGAGTCAGAAAAAATAGATGTTACACTTCCAGCAGATAAAGTTATTAGAGGAAGTGAACATCCATTAAATAGAGTAATAGAAGAAATTGAAGATTTATTCGTTTCAATGGGATATGATGTTACAGGTGGACCAGAACTTGAAACAGATGAATATTGTTTTGAAAGATTGAATCTTCCTAAAGGTCATCCTGCAAGAGATATGCAGGACACTTTCTATATTACAGAAGAATTTTTGCTAAGATCACAAACATCTGCTGTACAGGCTAGAACATTGATGGCAAATAAAGAAAAAGGACCTATTCGTGAAATTTGTCCTGGCAAAACATATAGAAGAGAAGACGATGCGACACATTCTCATCAATTTAATCAAGTTGAAGCCTTAGTTGTTGATAAAGGAATTTCATTTGCTGACTTAAAAGGCACACTTGAAATATTTATGAAACACATGCTTGGAGAAGATACTAAATTAAGATTTAGACCAAGTTACTTCCCATTTACAGAACCAAGTTATGAGGTTGATGTAAGTTGTTTTAAATGCAAAGGAAAAGGATGCAATTTGTGTAAACACACAGGTTGGATAGAGCTTTTAGGCGCTGGCATTGTACATCCAAATGTATTGAGTTTAAATGGATATGATCCAAACGTATATAGTGGATTTGCATTTGGAACTGGTCTTGATAGACTTGCAATGTTTAAATATGGAATTACAGATATTCGTTTACTTTATGAAAACGATGTTAGATTCTTAAAACAATTTGATAGAAAAGACCAATAATTAGGAGATAAATATGTTATTAAGTTTAAAATTTTTAAAAGATTATATTGATATTCCAGAAGAAATTGATGTAAAAAAATTAGCAGATGATATGACAAGTGTTGGAAATGAATATGATTCTTTTGGACCATTAATAAATGCTACAAAACTTGTAATAGGAAAGGTTATTGAATGTGAACCTCATCCAGATTCAGACCATTTACATGTCTGCCAAGTTGATGTTGGTTCAGAAACATTACAAATAGTTTGCGGGGCACCAAATGTAAGAAAAGGATTGAAAGTAATTGTTGCATTAAATGGTGCAGTGTTACCAGGTGGCGAAATAAAGAAATCAACTATTAGAGGAGTTGAGTCAAATGGTATGCTTTGTTCAATAGCAGAGTTAGGTTTAGATAATAAATTTTTAACAGAAGCAGACAAGGCAGGAATTCATGAATTAGATGCTGATGCACCAATTGGAAAAGATCCTATAAAATATATGGGACTTGATGATGATGTAATTGACTTTGATTTAACAGCAAATCGTGGCGATTTATTAAGCATAATTGGTATGGCTTATGAAGTTGGTGCTATTTATGATAAGAAAGTTAAAGGAATAAATTTAACACACAAGTCTTATGATGAAAATGGAAATGAAGCAAAATCTGTTGATAATAAATTAGATTTTGACATAAAAATAAACACAGATAATTGTTCATTATTTTTAGCTAGAAAAGTTAATAATGTTGATATTCATGAAAGTCCACAAGAAATGAAAGAAAAGTTAATGGCTTCAGGAATTAGACCTATAAACAATGTTGTTGATATCAGCAATTATGTAATGCTTGAAACAGGACAACCATTGCATTTCTATGATGCTGATAAATTGAAGAATGCAATTGAAGTTCGTATGGCTAAAAAAGATGAAAAACTAAAAACACTTGATGGTAAAGATAGAGTATTATCAGAAGACGATATTGTTATTTCAGATGGAGAAAAAGCAATAGGCCTTGCAGGGGTAATGGGCGGATTTGATACAGAAGTAACAGAAAATACAAAAAATATTATTGTTGAATCTGCAATATTTGATAGTGTTAAAGTTAGAAAAACTTCAAATAAGATACTTAGAAGTGAAGCAAGTAATAGATTCGAAAAAGGACTTGATCCAAAAAGAACATATATGGCAATGGATAGAGCCTGCCATTTGCTTGAAAAATATGCTTTAGGAAAAACAATATCAGGAATTGCTAAATATGATAAAACAAGCAAAGAAGATAAAAGAATTGATATTACTGTTACAAAGATTGATACTATTTTAGGCGACAAAATATCTAAAAAAGATATTTTAGACTGCTTTAGAAGACTTGGCTTTACATATGAAACAAAAGGCGATGATGATTTAATTACAGTTATTGTTCCAACAAGAAGAATTGATATTTCTATAAAAGAAGATTTGATTGAAGAAGTTGGAAGAATATATGGTGTTGACCAAATTGAAGGAAAGGTAATGGTTATGCCATTAAAGAAAGGCTCTTATGACAGAACATCACGTGAAATCAGAAATAAAATGGTCAACTTGGGATTAAATGAAACCCTTACATATTCATTAGTAAATCCAAAAGAATCAACAATGTTTACAAACAATAAATATGAATCAATTAAAGTTCTTTCTCCACTTACAGAGGAGAAGAGTGAATTAAGACAAACTCTTACAACTGCTTTATATAGAATTTACAAGTATAATAAGGCACATGGAATTGATGATATTTCGATATTTGAGTTAGGCAAATCTTTCTATAAAGATGGTGAAAATTTTGTTGAACAAAATAAACTTGCATGCTTAATGAGTGGAAAATATTATACAGGATTGTATAATAAAAATGCTGACTTTTATGTAATTAAAGGTGTTATGGAAGAAATACTTGATTACCTTGGATATGCCGGAAGATATAGTATTGTTGTGAACAACAATATTCCGGATGATTTGCATAAAGGTAAAGCAGGAATGATTTCTGTAAATGGAAAAGAAATGGGATTTATCGGAAGAATAAGCCCAGTGATTGAAAAAGATGAAGTTTATGTAATGGAAATAAACCTTGATAAATTATTTGAACTAAAAACTGGAAGCATGAAATATAAAGAATATTCAAAATATCCAAGTGTCAAGAAAGATATTGCGGTTATTGTTGATAATAATATTACAGCAGGAGATATTAGAAAAGCAATTAAATCAAGTGGTGGAAAAATATTAAGAAATTGTGAAGCCTTTGATATTTATACTGGTAAAGGAATTCCAGAAGGAAAGAAGAGTTTAGCATTTTCTTTGGAACTTGGCTCAGATACAAAGACTTTAACTGATGAAGAAATTTCTGAAGAAATGAACAAAATCATTGATTATTTAAAATCAAAATTGAAGGCTGAACTTAGAGGATAATACTTATTTAATTATCAAATTATTGCGATTTTATTAAGTGCCATAATAATTTAAATTTTGCATAAAATTTTATTTAAGAAATTTTTTAGAAATTGACAGATAAGAAATAACTATAATTTTATTAAGAAAAAGAGTTTACATAAGTTTACAAATTTTTAAAATTGTGCTAAAATAAGGCTATATATTATTTATAATATATAGCCTTATTTATACATTAATATTTTAATGTAATAAAAAAGGATTGAACATTGAAAATTATTTATTTATTTTGCTTTTAAGGAAGGAGTAGCTTATGATAATATTTAGAGAAGACGAAACTTTTACCGATCAGTTTAATGCAGTAGAATTAGAAATGCGATATTTTGCACGTGACTTATTTTTTTATGCAAATTATGAAAGTGTAAAGAAATTTCTAATTGAGCAAAAATTTACGAAACTTATTCAAAAAGAGGAAGACATGGAAAGAAGAATATTCAGTATTTTTGATCGAATGTTCCAACATTACGGAAAAACTCTTATGTTTTTTGTATTAATTAACCTATTCCCTGAAAAATCAAATTGCAAGGCAGTATACCTTTGCTCAGAATTATACTTTGATAGACTTCATTCACAAGATGCAAATGAAGTAAAACGGGCTAATTATTCAATAAGAAAATTTTTTAAGAGTTTTTTTAAATTCAAAATGGATGAAATGTCATCAGAATTTATCTCGGGAGCAGAAGGCTATGTTTTAATTAGAATTATAAATATGCTTGCAGAAACTGAGATTGATGCAACTCCAATCATTGAAGAGGAACTTGACAAGAATACAACAGAAGAAACAATTAAAACTCTTTCTAAATTTAATGACTTAAAGGCGGAAAGATATTACCAATTGGTCAAAAAGGAAGAATTTGCAGAAATAAAAAAGAAACCTCCTGAGGAAATTATTAAAAATAATGAAATCACTTTTAATAGAAAGCAGATAATAGAAAATATTTTTAAAAATATATCAGCCGAAGAAAAAGAACTTATTAACAAACCAGAGGTTGATAAAATTTATTCTACTTATTCTATTGAAGAAGACTACGATAAAATTTCATCAAATGGAATTCTTAATTATTATGAGTCATTACTTCACAACAATTCAGAACTTATCAATGAATACCATGATTATATAATTACATATTCACAGGATGGATATGAGATTATCAACCAACCATTTGAATTACTTGGAAAAAATGTATTGAATTTTGAAAGTCCTGAAAATGCAGAATCAATCCAAGAATTAATGAATGATGAAGATGAATTTGGCGATGATTCCTCAGACATGTCTTCTGATGAACCTGATGAAATCGATGAAGAAGACTTGAAATTGCTTGAAGAAGAAGAAAAACTTTACTATGAGGAGTGTGGAGTTAAGTTTTTCGCAGATTATTGGTACTTGCAAAAATATCTCGAAGTTCGAGCACTTGATAATGCAGAGTATGATTATCAAGCGTATAAGTGCGGATTAATTGAATCAATGGCATTGTACAATAGCTGTGATTTAATAGCAAAATTAGTTGATATTGTTCAAGCAATTGCAAGTTCAGAAGGTTTTAAAGGGTTTAGCCAAATAAAACCAATTGAGATCCAATTGAGAAAGAAAAAAGGCAAACAAATTCAGCAGGTTTTTAATAATGAAGAAACAAAAAAGAGCAAAAAAAATAATTAATTTTTAATGAAAAAAAGGAGGCGCATTTGCACCTCCTTTTTATTGAAACAATGCATTTATAATGATATAATAATGAAGAAAAATAAAATGATAAATATATTAAAGCTACAATTAATAAATTTAGTATTGTAAAATAATTTAAGAAATTTTAATATAACACATTGATAACGAAATGTAATGTATAAAAATAAAAAACTGCTAATTAAAAAATATTTATATAAAATTTTAAAATTCTATTGACAAATGAATAACAAAAAAGTATAATAAAAATCGAACAAAGGTTTTACAAACAAAAATACGAAATTAACATAAATAATGAACCTAAAAGCCCAATAAAATCAAACAAAGGAGAAAATACTATGAAAAGAATCAAATATGAAAACAAAACAATAGCATATACAGTTAACAAGGCAAAAGTTAAAAATTTATATATTACAATTCAAAATGGCGAAGTAGTAGTAAAAGCTCCTTGGTATGTTAGCCAAAGCCAAATTCAAGAGGCTGTTGAAAGTAAAAGAAATTGGATAATGGAAAAACTTGAAGAATATAAATCATCACCAAGAAGAGTGAAGGAATATGCCGATGGTGAGAGATATCAAATTCTAGGAAAGCCATATTATTTAAATGTTTATTATCAAGATATTGACAATGCAAGATTAAACGTTGAAAATGGCAAAATAACAGTTATTTTTCCATTAAGATTTTCAGAAAGTGATAACACTGAGCAAATAAAAAGCATGATTAACAAAATGTATTATATGATTGCTGAAAAACAAGTTGAAGAATCTATGGAAAAGATGAGAAAATTAGTTGGCTTAGCTCCTGAAGAATATAGAATTAGAAAAATACACTATGCTTGGGGAACATGTTCATCAAAGAAAAAGATCACAATCAATCAAGATTTAATGATGTATAGCAAACATGCAATTGATTATGTAGTATTACATGAAATTTGCCATTTAAAATATATGAATCATTCTAAAAATTTCTGGAATATGGTTGCAAAATATATGCCTGATTATAAAGATGCAGAAGCAGAATTAAAGAAATAGTTTATTCTAATAACTTCAAAATAATCTAAAAATGATTTGCAATATAAAGTATAATTTGCAAATCATTTTTTATTTAAATTGATAAATAGAAATTATTAAATTGATATTATAAAATTGTTTGAATAATAAAAATAACTATGATATAATTTTGAAGATGAAAAAAATTAAAATCAAAAAAGGAGAAGGATATGAATAGAAAAAGAGGGTTTGAAGTAGCAAAAGGATTTGAAGATAAAGAAATTAATTTGCCAAAAAGAAGTACAAAATATTCAGCAGGTTATGATTTTGAGGCAGCAGAAGATTGCGTGGTACCATCATATAAAAGAGGAATGGCACCAACTTTAATAAAAACAGGAATTAAAGCATATATGCAAGATGGCGAAATGCTTTGCTTATATAATAGAAGTTCTAATCCAAAGAAAAAGGGATTGATATTAGCAAATAGTGTAGGAATTGTGGATAAAGATTACTATGAAAATCCAGATAATGATGGTGCTATAATGTTTGCATTTTATAATATAAACGAAACAGATACAATCATAAAAAAAGGTGATCGTATTGGTCAAGGTATTTTTGAAAACTATCTAGTTGCCGATGATGATAATGCAGAAGGAGAAAGAACCGGAGGATTTGGCTCAACAAAATAGAAAATAAAAAATAATTACTTTTTAATGAAATTAATTTTTATTAAAAGTAATTATTTTTATTTTAAAAATTAAATTTAAATTGAAAAAAGTAATTTTTCAAAGCACATTAAGAAAAAATAAATGGATACTAAAAAGTAAATTATTTTTTATTAAAAAATTTTAAACCAAATGATAAAAAATTAACTTAATTTTATAAATTGAATTTATTTTTTACTAAAAAATTCTTTACATAATTGCAAAATTGTGCTATAATAAAGATGTGTTAAGAAGGGGAGTTTTTACCTATTACACAGGTTGGAAAGGAGAAAGCAAATGTTTAACGTAGGCGATAATATAGTTTATCCAATGCATGGAGCAGGCACAATTAATGCAATTGAAGAAAAAGAAATACTAGGTCAAAAATTACAATACTATGTAATAAATATGCCTGGTGAAGTTAAAGTCATGGTTCCAACTGAAAAAGCTGAACAAATGGGTGTTAGAAACATAATTGATAAACAAGGAGCAAGTGATGTTCTTAAAATTCTAGAAAAAGACGAAACAGAAATGTCTGATAACTGGAATAAAAGATATAGAGATAATTTAGAAAAAATGAAAACAGGCGATGTATATGAAGTAGCAGATGTTGTAAGAAACTTAAGTTTTAAGCAAAAAGAAAGAGGCACATTGTCAACAGGAGAAAAGAAAATGCTTGATAATGCAAAGCTAATTTTGGTTAGTGAATTAGCCCTAGCAGAAAATGCAAGCAAAGATGAAATGGAAGAAATTGTTGATAATAAAATAGATATGTCTTATAAAGAGTATAGAGTACCATCTGAAGCAAAGATTGATTTACAACAAAGTGCTGTTAATAAATTTATTCCTTTTGATGGAACAACAAGCTTATAATTTATTGCGAATATTTAGTTAGAGCAAAAGTGAAAATATCAATTTTCACTTTTTGTTTTTATGTATAAAGAAGGATTATGTAACTTTACGTCGAATAATATATTATGAGTAGAAAGGTTATGGTTTATTTTGTTATATAGTGATGAATTATTAGATGAAATAAAAAGTAAAAATGATATAGTTGACGTTGTTTCAAAATATGTTGTACTAAAAAGAAAAGGAAGAAATTATTTTGGACTATGCCCTTTTCATAATGAAAAATCTCCTTCATTTTCTGTTTCTCCAGACAAGCAAATTTTTCACTGCTTTGGATGTGGAGTAGGCGGAGATGTATTTCGCTTTATTATGAAAACAGAAAATGTTAGCTTTCTTGAAAGTGTACAATTACTTGCAAATAGGGCAGGAGTAAAATTACCTAATAATTTAAGCCCTTATGAAGAAAAAAACAATAAACTTAAAGAGAAAATTTACAAAGTTAATCAAGAAGCAGCACAATTTTATCATGAAAACTTGTACAAGCCAACTTCGAAACAAGCCCAAGAATATGTAAAAAAACGTAAACTTGGAAATAATACATTGAAATCATTTTTAATAGGGTATGCTGGCTATAACAATGAGCTTTTAGCTTATTTGAAAAGCAAAGGGTTTAGTGAAGAAACAATGCTTGCATCTGATTTGATTGGAAAATCAAAAGAAGGAAGATTGTATGATAAATTTAGAAACAGATTAATGTTTCCAATACAAGATATTAGAAACAGAGTAATTGCTTTTGGTGGAAGAGTACTTGATGATAGCAAGCCTAAATATATTAATTCACCAGAAAATTTAGTCTATCACAAAGGAAGCAACTTATTTGGACTAAATGTTGCTAAAAGAAATGTAAATGGTATGCTAAAAAGGATACTTATTGTAGAAGGATATATGGATGCCATTTCACTTTATCAGAGTGGTATTACAAATGTTGTAGCATCGCTTGGAACAGCATTAACAGACAACCAAGGTAGACTTTTGCGCAGGAACAGCGAACAAGTTATTCTAGGATATGATGCAGATGGAGCGGGGCAGAGCGCA
>Ga0256406_1003409_pt1 | contig 19845 bp, 18 predicted proteins | sample RumenRJG_03DNA_FD_185986 | JGI IMG/M metagenome (GOLD analysis project Ga0256406, IMG submission 185986) | Bovine rumen microbial communities from Lethbridge, Alberta, Canada - RJG_03 | ecosystem: Host-associated > Mammals > Digestive system > Stomach > Rumen | place: Canada: Alberta | collected...
TCCGCTTCCTTGAAAAGATCTGGGGATCCACACGTGCAATTGAAGATATCAAGAAACGTGATAAAGAATACTTGGAAGCAATGGAGAAGTTCGTGGATAGTGAATATAAGCGGTTCTTGGACGCATAACTTAGAATGAGTTTCCTTATATAGATCTAAAAGTCCAAGTTGTGTCAGCCAACTGAATAAAGAATTGTCTCTATTTATAGAAAATGGACATTAATCATATTTTATCATCTCTACATTATTATATATACCACTTCTGTGGTAGAGATAAGCACTGGAGGAATCATCAGAATTTTGGCCTGCAATATTCCTGGCAAGAAACTGAAGCGGATAATGAGAAAGTAAGATCACTCATAGAGTCCAATCAGCCTTTCTTTATTGGCAGATATGGAACAATAGAGCTTGGAGCTTTCCTAAAAGGATACAGACTTTATAAACGCCATGATAATAATTTGATAAACGTTGTGAAGTCTATAGCTTTCTCAGAGCCTGAATGTTGGAAACTTGGCACAGGAAATAAAAGTCTGCAGACCAATGCCGGCGTGTTTCCTTATGTGAAGATACCCTGCAACGATTTACCGATACTTATTTGAAGGCGACCAAGCAATTGGATTTCCTCGCAAGTTGGATAACAGAAGAAACTTGGCTTGAGAAATACGACATCATTCGTCAGCCGGAAAAGATCGACTATAATATCTTGGAATTTGCTTATCGATTAGATAAGCCATGGACAATGGCATTGAAAGGTAAGAAGGTACTTGTTGTCTCGCCATTCGCCGATGACATAAAGGCACAGTACCAATCAGAGAAGCGTCATAAACTATTTGCCAATAAAAACTTTCTCAAAGATTTTGATTTAGAAACGGTCACCTCTGTAAATTCTGCAGGGGAGGGCAATACGACGTCCTTCAGAGACTGGTTCCAGGCATTAGAATCAATGAAATCCCAAATAGGTCAGATAGATTTCGATATTGCTCTTTTAGGTTGCGGGGCTTACGCATTCCCACTTGGTGCTTACATCAAAGGACTGGGAAAGCAAGCCATTACTGTTTGCGGTGCCCTGCAAACATATTTCGGAGTTTATGGAAACAGAACAGCAGAGTTGCCTGAAAGAAATGAATATTGGATCAGACCAAACAGCAATACGCGACCAAAAGGCTATGAGAAGATAGAAGGCTCAGCCTACTGGTAATCCTATCATTAGGCAGATTAAACGGGTAAGTGAATAGATTAGTGATTAGAAATAGCTAAAATTATTGATATTTTCTTTCACGTTCTCACATCTTTTTCCTAAATTTGCAGTGTGGAAATGATAAAAGACATATTGCTTGATATATTAGCCATACCAAGTCCGTCTGGTAACGAGCAGCTGCTTACAAAGAAGTTTGCTGATTTCGTGGCTCCTATGGTGGACAGGGTGACTGTTGACACGATAGGGAATGTCATTGCGTATAGGAAAGGAAATGGCAGTGGTAAGCGTGTGATGATCGTTGCCCATGCAGACGAAGTGGCTATGATGGTGACATATATCGATGACAATGGCTTTGTTCATTTTCAGGAGGTAGGAGCCGTCGATACTAATATTCTCCCAGAGCAGATTGTCGAGATACATCATGTCGGTAAGACTGTTGCTGGTGTGATAGGAAAAAAGCCACTTCATTTGCAGGAGAAGTCGGAATATGCAAAAGATTGGGCTACTGAGGAACTTTGGATAGATCTTGGAGTTAAAAGTAAAGCCGAGGCAGAGAAACTTGTTGAGGTTGGTGACTATATCACGTACAAGACTCAGCCATTTTTCCTTCAGAGCAACAATATTGTCTCAAAATCTCTTGACGATAAGAGTGGATTGGCAGTAATGATGGAGGTAGCGCAATGCCTCAAGGATGAATCTGTTGATGATGACATTTACTTTGTCGCTTCAGTACAAGAAGAACTTGGTGCAAGGGGGGCTCAGGTCGCTGCACAAAGTATCAAGCCAGATATTGCCATAGCAGTTGACACAACCCATGCCGTGGACTATCCATCTGTCTCACCGGAAAGGATTGGTGACATTAGCTTGGGTAAGGGTGTGGTGGTCACTAAAGGCCCCAATATAGATTTATCATTGGCACAGCAGTTAACGAAGATTGCAAGAGAAAGTGACATAAACTTCCAGTTGCAGGCCATCTCTCATCAGACAGGTTCGGATATTAATCCGATACAGTTGGTTGAGGCAGGTGTGAAAACGGCGTTGCTGAGTATTCCGCTTAGATATATGCACAGCCCCAATGAAGTTGCATGTTTGGAAGACATGATGAGCGCAGGGGAACTCTTGAAGAAGTTCTGTATGAGCTCTCACTAGAATAAGCAGCTATTCGAATAACATAAACAAGTAACAATTTAAATTTAAAAGTCATGACAAAAAAGAAAATCGTATTCAGCTGGGACGAAAGAAGTTCGTTAGACACAGAGCGCGTCGGAGCAATGTATTGCTTCAAGCGTTGTGATGTCAACCAGAACTAATCTTGCCCTCTACTCACAGATTTCACAGATTTCACAGACAATCTCTCGCTAAGACGCAAAGAACGCAAGGTCTTATTGCATAAGATTAAATTCTGTGTAGTCTGTGCAATCTGTAAGATTAAAAAAACAAATTTGATGACAACAAAGCAGGCCTCATATAACTTCGACGACGTACTTTTGTTTCCCAAGGGCATAGAAATAGTGCCTTATGACAATTTGTATGTGGCGATAAGCGTGGAGACTGCTAACTGGATTGTCCTTTACAACTCTGTACAAAAGACAATCTTTGAAAATCTGCTCGACGGTCAAACCATTGGAGAAACGTTTGACAAAGTTGGCGAAGAAAACCTTCGTGATTTTAAATCTGTCCTGGCCGGGATTTATGCTCGCAAGCTTGCTGGTACAGATGTTGCTCCTTCGAGAGAATTCTATGATGCTACCAAGCATCTAAACATATATCTGACAAACGCCTGCAACCTGCGTTGTGTTCATTGTTTTATGAAGTCGGGTATAAAATATGCCAATGAACTTCAGAAGGAAGACTGGATAAACGTTTTGCGCCAATTCTCTGAAAACGGAGGAACAAATGTGACATTCACGGGTGGTGAGCCTCTAATGAATACTGATTTTGAAGAGATTGTCAGGTATGCTCATCATGAAGGTCTTGAGGTGACCGTGCTTTCAAACGGCGTATTATGGAGTGACGAGATGGTTCGGCGTATGGCTCCATATATTGCTGAGGCTCAGTTTAGTATTGATGGGGTCAATGAACAAGACAATGCGAAAGTAAGAGGAGCCAACCACTTCGAGAAGGTTGTTCATACGGTCATCTCGTTCGCGAATTCTGGCGTCAGGACATCAGTAGCTACGACTTTTACGCTTGAAAACATGAGTTCTGCTGATGAATATAAACGCTTTATAGATCAGATAAAGGCTGCGACAGGTGACAAGGTGTTCTTCAAACTGACCAAGAAGATTCTTCTTGGACGTGATGTGGATTATGACGATTCTGTCAACCGTGAATACTACAATAAGATTCTCGATATAGAAAGATACGTTGATCCGTATGCGCCTGAAACCAACTTCATGGAAGGCCATGAGCCAAACAAGGCCATGCAAAACTGTGGATATGGGGGATTGTCCATTGCCGCCAATGGCAAAGTCTTTCTTTGCAATCGTGTCCTTGAGCTTCAAAGTTATGGCAATGTGAAGAATAAGCCATTAAAGGAGTTCATGGAAAAAGGTGAGGAAGCACTACGGAAGACATCTGTCAATCATGTAGAGCCGTGCAGGAATTGTGCGTTAAGACATATCTGTGGCGGTGACTGTCGCATTGACCACTTTAATTTCCAGGGGAAACTTCAAGGTTGGAAGCAAGAGATTAGACAGATTGACTGTGACGAAGAATTCCGCCACAATCTGCTCAAAAGAATGGTAGACAGTTACAGTTATTATTATCACATGCATGGAATATAGACTGCTTTGTGTATACAAGTGTAACAAGAATGCTGTGGAGCAGGTTGATATTGAAGTCAATCGGGAGCTTCATACTTCAACACTGGCACCGTTCAACCGTAATGTAAGTGTTGAGGACTTGGCTTATAGCAGTTTAAGCAGTCCTAGGGAATTGGTCTATTTCCTTAACCAATATGGCTTTACGAAACAGCCATTTGCTCTACACAGCGAAGTGCTTAGCTTTACAAGTGTACGGAGTCTGCTCGCAGATAATCCTTGGCTTTACAGACGAGAGGGCCGTGGGAGTTTAAAAAAGACTAGACCTGTTCAAGCGGGAAAGACTGTTGAACTGCTGCCTTTAGGACAGTTACAGGGAGGAGAACTTTATATTTCAAACCTTGTCCAGTGGAAAAGCCACATCAAGGTGAGGCTGATATACAGCAACGCCGTCGTCCCATTCTTCCCTGTTTACAATGATCTGCCTTATCGGTCGACTTCTGATACTTTCTTTCAAAGAGATGAACATGCTGAATCACTGTTGTTGGAAGATTTAAAGCCTTACTTCGACGATAACAAGTTGGACATAAGTCTGCCTACTTATGATGTCGATTTTCTGAAGTCACTCTCTGACAAACATTGGAGAATCTATGTAGAAGGCTATAAGAAAAAGAATTTTGAGATTCATGCTCATCAGAACAAGTCTGGCATCGTCTGGTTCGACAAAAACGAGCATGTTAACGATAAAAATGGCATTGTCAGCCAACTGCTCGACAGCTACCTTCACGGGAGGAATTATAATGAGATTGGAGGAAATGTCAACCTGTTCCGGTCCAATGACATAATAAAGCAGGAAGGGAAAGCCATTACAGCGGATATCTTGCCTGATGGAGATTCTGTGGAGAAGATATACTCAAAGGATCTCTCTCTGACTAATAGTGAGACCGAATACATAAAAGATAAGGTAAAGCAAGGCGTCACAGCTACTCTACGTTCCTATCAACTGGAAGGTGTCCTGTGGCTGGCCAAGATGCGAAAAAATCAGAAAGGTTGTCTGCTGGCTGACGAGATGGGCCTTGGAAAGACTTTGCAGGTGCTATCACATTTATATGCAATAAAAGCCCCCCAAGGACCATTTCTTGTCATAGCACCGACATCGCTTCTTCCGAATTGGGAGAATGAAATCAAGAAGTTTGTGCCATCATGGACAAATAGTATTGACACACAAGACCACAACCCCGACAAGTCACACAAGGTTATCTTGGTGTCGTATGACATCTTGCGACTGAACATAGCGGCATACGAGAAGTTGTACTATGATACAATAGTCATTGATGAAGCCCAAATCGTAAAAAACCGTGACACAAAGAAATATCAGACCATTAAGCTGTTGAAGGCTTATCACCGCATCATCCTTACGGGAACACCGATAGAAAACAGCATCAATGATATATGGTCGCACTTTTTGATTCTGATGCCGTCCTTGCGCAGGGTCTTTAAGATGATAACAAAGGACAAGACAAGCATCGACAGTCCGCAGTTTATGGAATTGTCCAAGAACCTCTTGAAGCCATTTATTCTTCGTCGCACAAAAGACGAGGAGTTGAAAGGCATGCCAGAATTGAGGGTGGAGAATGAATATATAGAATTAACGTCTCGTGAGCGTTCTATATATAATAATGTGAAGTCTGTATTTCTTAAGGCTCTGCAAACTGGACTGAGTGGGAGGTTGAACAGCATTGTCCTTGAAGGGTTGCAAAGATTGCGTCAAGCTTGTGTTAGTCCATCCCTTTTGCCCAGGTCCATTTACCACGACGTTGGTTTCAAGTCATCCAAAATGAAGAGGGCTTTGGAACTAATCAAAAATAGTGTGGCAGAAGGACAGAAAGTTCTGGTATTTTCCCAGTTTGTGAAGGCTTTGGAGGAATTGGATGGATACCTTACAGAGATGTCGGTAGACCATGTTCATCTGTACGGCGATACCACAAATCGGAAGGCTTGCGTACAAGCTTTCCAGAATGACGACCATGTCAAGGTGTTTCTCATCAGTCTCAAGGCTGGAGGGGTCGGTCTGAATCTGACTGCTGCCAATTGTGTAATCCTTTTGGATGATTGGTGGAATCCAGCTGTGGAGGACCAGGCTTTCGCACGTGCGCATCGTATAGGTCAGAAACGAGAAGTAACTGTATACAGGCTCGTATGCAAGAATACTGTTGAGGAGAAAGTCCTTCAGTTGCAACAGCAAAAGCGCAAGACCATCGATATCTTCAATGCCACTGGCAGTAAGCTGACGATGGATGAGATAAAAGCTCTTATAGATTAAGTACTTATTATGGAAAACCTAAGCAAGGCTATCTGGGCATTGTTTACCAAAATAGATGGTGATGATGTCCTTAAAAAGGCGGGAATGCTTGAGAGTTCCGAGGATTCAATGCCTGAAACAAGGCACATGGATGGATATATCAATGAGTCCGAATTGATGAGGTGCCTGCTGGAGATTGACAAAAAGAGCACCAATGACCAGTTGGAAATGCTTTGTCAGGTCATTCAGGCTAAATGGATGGAAAGCAATAAGGATTGCATCAGCCTTACTTTTCATCAAACGGATTCCGTTTTCAATACCCTTCTCTATTTCGCCTCGAATTGTATTTCTGTGATAGACAGAGATCCGGTTTGCCGCTATCGCCAGTTACTCAGGTGGCATTTACTCACAACAAGAGTAACAGAGGATCTTCTCACCACTTCGTTTCTTGCAGCTCGGGATTCACAATGGCATACTACAAGACGCAGCTTTGACTGGCCTGCATATATCAATCATGATAATAAAGAGATAAACAACATCTTGTCGCGTCCTCTTGCTGAATTACACATGCACCTTAAAGGCTCTTCTTATAACTTTGAGTTGAGTTGGATATGCTTGATGAACAACATCTGGCAAATGCAGAAGAACTTTGACAGCGTATATGAGGGACACGAGTACAAGACGAAAGACGACCATCTATACGATAAAATAAGGCGGGCGGCTGCCATAAGATATTATCTTGCAGGTGTTGTAGGGCTTATCCCCTTAAACTGCACGCTTAGTCAGTTGAATGATGATTTCAATAACGGGGATCGTGAATGGTTTAAGCAAAGAAGAGATAAATTAGGGAAGAATTATGAATTACCTGATTTTCAAAAGATTATTAAGGAGCAATTCAAGGAAACGAAAGAAAAGGTCTTCTCTAATTTCAAGATGCCTGAGATTACGGATGAAGATAAAAAGGGAGAGTATGAGAGGCTTAAAAAAGAAGATATTGTTGACTACATCCCTGTTGAGCACTATGTGACAGAGCCTGTCGAGAATAAAGTGTTGGCTTCTGAGAGAAGATTCATGTATGAGGTGTTTAAAGTCATATATGAAGACAAAGAAAACAAGGCAGAAGATGCAGCAACTCTTTTTTATGCTTATCTCCTTTACAAGAATTACTTCCGCAATGAGATTATACAGCTGAATGACAGAACGGGCTTTGACAACTTTGCAAGCTATGAAGAGCTGAAGACCGATTATTTGACCCATGAATACAGAGAACTGCTCTATAAAGCTGCGATAGAAGGCTTCTTGCAAAAGGGAGATGGTGAAAACAGATTCATAGAATGTAGAATCGTCCCAAAAAACACCGATGAAGAGATAGAAAAGTCGTTGGATGAGATCACCAGGTGTCTGAATGACAAATATAAAAAGCACTACGGCTTCATCTTCCACTTCATTAAGAGCCGTGATGAGCGAAGTGATGATGAACGTTATCGACACTACAAGCTTCGGCAAGAAGTGAAAAAGAAAGCTTTTGCCATTTTCAATTTTCGCAACAACCAACAATTCAGGGACAAGAAGGACAGTTTGGTTGGTACTGTCGTCGGACTGGATGCAGCAAATTCGGAAATATACTGTCGGCCAGAAGTCTTTGCACAGGCGTTCCGATTCCTGCGCCGGCACGATATAAAGATTCATGGTGACAATGACAATGCGCCTAATGATTTGAATGTTACCTATCACGTTGGAGAGGATTTCCTTGATGTAGCCGATGGCCTGCGAGCCGTGGAAGAGGCGATATTATATCTGAATCTTAGAACGGGCGACCGATTAGGCCATGCTCTTGTTCTTGGGACTGATGTCAGAGAATATTACGAGAACCGCTATCATGCAATATGCATGAGAAAACAGGTTATCCTTGACGACTTCGCATGGTTATATCACGAGTGCATCCGCTTGATAGGTTATACACCCTTATGCGGATGGATGCAGATGAAGTTTCTGCATTATTTCAATGACATCTACAACAACAATCAGAAAAAGGGACAGAGTATCATTGACTCGTTTTTCAAAGAAGAAGATGAAGATAGCGGATTGTTGTCAACCAACATCAATGACTATTACCTGTCGTGGTTGCTCCGAGGAGACTCTCCTACAATAGGTGAAGATCTTGATAGTGCCAATCTTGAAAAGCTGACAAAGACGATTGATAGGGAATGGGCTTTCGCAGGATTTAATCATCACCCATTGGCTGAGGCAGCGTTGAGGAATAGTGCCGCAAGACAGTTGTTCGATGCTTATCATTCCAACAAGTACTATAAACGTGGGAATGTGGTTGATGAACTTGTTATCCCACAAGAATACCGTGAAGAGTGGTACACGCTGCTTGAAAAGATTCAGCAAGACCTTCTGGGAAAACTGGAGCGAAAGCATATTGCTATCGAATGTAACCCTTCTTCAAACTATAAGATAGGAGAGATGACACGCTATGCCGACCATCCGATATTCCGGTTCTTCAATGATGGTATCTGCACCCCATTTCCTCAGCGCGAGATAGCTGTGTCTGTCAACACTGATGACCAAGGAGTATTCTCTACCTCATTGGAACGCGAATATTCCCTACTCGCTCTCGCCTTAGAACGAAATCCTTTCGAGGGTTGCACAAATACTCCAAGAGAGATAGACAACTGGCTGGATAAAATCCGCGAGATGTCGATAGAACAGAAATTCGTAAAGTAAAGTCTTGAAATATAACGATTATGGCTGAAAAAGTATTCTTGAAAGAGTGCTACATTCAGGGCACTAACCAGTATGAAGCGCTGGATGTGTGGAATTACCTTGACATTGGCACACCTCTACATCTTAAATATAAGGATGATAAAATAATGCTATGTTTTGGAGAAAATATTAAAGTCATTAAGTACAAGAAGTTTTCCGCTAACTCTGAAAATAAGGTTTCTATTTCTATTGACGAGGCCTTGAAGAGTGAAGAGTATGAAGGAGCTAATTCCGGGCAGGTCTCTATTTCCGGAACTGTGACAGATAGTGACGAAAATTTTGAAATTTCAAAGGTCGCTATGGATGTCAATATTCTTCTTCGGAAGAAAGGAAGCAAGGATAATGATGATAAAGAGATTGGTTTCCTATCAGAAGAAGATACAAAGGATTTAAAAGCTTACATGAAGGCTAACCAGGAAGATATCTTCGACGCCTGTATTTCGTACAAGGACAATGAGGGGAAAGCTGACGAGAACAAGCGACTTAAAGTGGTGATTCGGATTGTTAAAAAGGAATCTATTCAGGATTCAGATATTGCGGATAGCAAATCAAGCAAATAAAATATTGAAAGCATTCTTTATGCTTTCAATATGTAAATCTTACAAGTGCATGGAGAACAAGAAAATTCTTTGGCTAACTGCAGATTGCTTTATAGATGTGGACAGGCAGCTGGTGCCCTATCTACGAAGTACGTATCAACTAAGCATACAATGGTTTATAGTTCAATCGTTAGCAGGATCGACGGTCCCCAAGTCTGATGATTATGAAGTTTTGCAACTTCATCATCGTGGGAAAGACCCTCGCACTTATTTTGAACTAAGGAAATATTTTAAACTACTTCATATCGAGCAGTACGATTTAGTTTATAGTGACTCTATTGGCTTCTATTACTATCCTGCATTAATGCGGTTTGTTAGGGAAACGCCATTGATACATGCTGCTCACAATGTTAATCCCTATCCTGTATGGCCTTGGGAATTGAGATTAGAAGTGAAGTATATCTTCCACAAAGGCCGTCATTTCCAAATGTTCTCCAAGCATACCGCAAGGTGGTTCAAGGAGCATTACCCAAGCAAGTCTTTCTTCTATGCCCCCATGGTGGTGAAAGACTTTGGTGAGGTCAAGACAAGCCATTATCAATTTGACGAGTCTAAGGTGAACTTGCTTTTCTTTGGCAACATTGTGGGCAACAAGCGGCTGGACTTGCTGATTGATGTGGTCAAGAGCTTGCCAAGTGAAATCCAAGACAAGTTGCATCTGAATATCTGTGGGAAGTGTAGAATGGATGAGCAGAGTTTCATTCATCAAATTGGGGATTGCAAAGCAATCTCTGCTTACTTCAAGCGCATCCCAGACGAAGAGATTCCAGAGCTATTCACGAAGAGCCAATACTTGATGCTGCCTTATGAGGATGTTGCCCAGAGTGGCCCGCACATGATAGCCTACAACTACAACCTGCCTGTCATTGCAAGCGATATCTCGGGATTTGCAGAGCGAGTTGAAGACGGCAAGAATGGCTTCCTCTTCCATGTCAACGACAAGCAGGCTCTGATGGAAGCGATTACGAAGGCTGTGACGATGAGCAGCGACAACTATCAGAACATGAAGGCAGAACTAAAAGAGTTCGTTGACAAGAACTATAGCTTGCAAGCTGTCTCTCAAAGATACATTGATTATTTTGATTCGATTCTATAGATATGGATATTAAGCAATTTGTTAAGTATTCCACGCCAGTGGTGTTCATTCGGATATTATTCTCCAAAGTCCAGGAAGTATGGACTTTAACGAAATATCTTGATACGGCTGGAATGAGAAGAAACCCTCGTAAGTTGGCAACAGACCTGCATATTCGAGCCCATGCATTAGAGAAAGGCATGTCAATCGGCAAAGGACGAGTAGGCTTCGGAATTCCTAAGGCGACAAGCCTCATCAAAGACATTGGCCTTTATCTTCGCTTAGGGGGGGGGTAAAGACAGTGCGTCGTATTGGTGTGGCATACTGACTGCTTATATTAAATATAATGAAGATCTTGGAGCTGACATGTCGGTAGTAAGGCAAAAACTCCAGACTCTTTTGGAAAAATATGACATTCAACCTGATACAGCGGACACCGGCATTGAATGGTTTAACCATGCAGATATTAAGGGAAAAGAGACTGCACCTTTCCCTGTTTTCTCTCAGTCACGCTATTCCATTCGTGATTTCGGTACCGCGCCTGTATCGCAAGTTCAACTCGAAGACGCATTCAAACTGTGTGAACGTACTCCTTCTGCTTGCAACAGACAGAGTGTACGGCTGCATGTATTTACCGACCGTGAAAAGATAGACGAGCTTTGTATGATGCAGATGGGCTGCAAGGGATTCTATGAAAGCTTCCAAGGAGTCATATTGGTTTGTTCAGATATGACTTGCTATGCATTCCATGAACCTAACCAGTTCTTTGCCGATGGAGGCCTCTACGCCATGAACTTGATGTATGCGCTCCATGCCAATGACATCGCCAACATTCCGTTGACGATGGGGCACAAGGCAAAGCACCTCACAGCCATCAAGAAGCGTATGGGTATCCCTGCCAATGAGCAACCCATTCTTCTGATTGGTTACGGCTCGTATAAGGACAAATGGAAAGTTGCGGCCTCCAAGCGCAAGAGCTGGAAGAGCTACGTCAGTTGGAACTCTTGATTGCGCCGTCACAACGCAATAGCTTATGACAGAAATTCCCAAAATTGTATTGGGCACTTACCAGATGCCTGACTATGAGAGCCTACGGCGGATAGTCGCTTGTGCTCTCGACGCTGGTGTATCGTCCTTCGACACCGCTCCATCATACGGAACGGAAGGAATGTTAGGCAGGGCTCTGAAGGAGACAACCCAGGACAGAGAGTCGTTCTTTTGTTCCAACAAGATAGATGCCATACAGATGTATCATGGCAATATCAAGGAACACGTAGAGCAGCGACTCCGTCTGATGGATATCGGCTACTTTGACCTTCTGCTGATTCATTGGCCACTGGAACAGTATATGGTCAACACATGGAAGCAAATGCAGGAGCTGAAAGCGGAAGGAAAGGTCAAAGCCATTGGCATCTGCAATGTCAGAGTAAGACACCTCGAGCACTTTGCAAAGATGGGCATTGTGCCGGACTATGTACAGGATGAGCGTCATCCGCTGAATACATGTGATGCGGAGGTCGCCTACTGCCATGGGCATGGTATCAAGGTGATGGCTTACTCGCCTTTGGGAAGGATGTTGCCAGAGATTCGCAACAGCAAGACTCTAAAAGATATAGCCAACAGACACCATAAGATTATCGGTCAGGTCATCCTGCGATGGCAGATTGACACCGGTGCCATCCCTGTGTTTGGAACTAAGAAGGAAAGCAGACTGAAAGACAATATTGATATCCTCGACTTCACTCTGACAGATAAAGAGAAGCAGTCGATATCAGCGATGAACACCAATACCAAGATATTCCTTGAATCTTGGGGATGTCCTAAATACTAAATTGCAGTAGCTATGAAGAAAAAATTAGTTGTTCTTTTTGGAGTCTGCTGCTTAGTGGCATGCGTGCTCATCAACCATCCCGTAGTCTATATCCTTTTTGCTGTCGGCGTTGTACTGGCCATTGTCAATCTCTATGTTTTCAACAAAAATAGATTCTGGGCAAAGAATATCAACAACCTAAATGTCATTGGAAGAAACTATGATACATTAATAATAGGCGAGCCAGTAGACAAAGCAACTTTAGGGTTGCCTGATGATAATAAGACTATCTCAATAGTATGTTCAGGCAGGAGTCTTGGTGCAAGCATCGTTTTGGCCTATCGTCTGTTTTCCCTGCTCCGACCAGGAGGAACCCTCATCATCACGAGTCATAACGAAGGGAAGAGTATCTCTTCTTTAGATATTCCATATATCCATGAAGTAACATTGTTGGAAATGGGTATTGACAGACGGAAGCAGTATCTCCCTCTTGTGTTCAATCCCCTCATGTCATTAAAAGTGGTTTTTGGTGTCATTACACAAGGTGTAGTGAAAGGTGAGAATAACCGAGAGCTCGAAGTGTTTTGTACAAGCAGGAACATTCAATTATTAACTTATCAATCGTAAATCCAATTATGAAGACATATTTTACAGCACAGAGAAATATTCAGATTGTCATATCATTATTGAAGCAGAACGGCATCAAGCGAGTAGTTACTTCTCCTGGCATGACCGATGTGGCCATCAACATCAGCTTGCAGCATGACCCATACTTTGAACTCTACTCATGTGTGGATGAGCGTTCCGCAGCCTATATGGCATGCGGTATGGCTGCAGAAACAGGAGAACCTGTTGCCATCACGTGCACAGGCGCCACAGCTTCACGCAATTATATGCCTGCAATGACAGAGGCTTACTACCGTCATCTCCCTATTTTAGCCATCACGTGCAGTCAGCCTAGTGGCCGAATAGGTCATTACATGAATCAGGTGACAGACCGCACACTACTACCAAGAGATGTTGCCAATGTGAGTGTCACGGCAAAGCTGATCAATTTGGTAGAGGACGAATGGGAAGTAACCGATAAAGTGAATCAGGCTATGATAGGGTTGAAACGGAATGGTGGCGGTCCATGTCATATCAATCTGGAGATTGGCGGTCAAGGAGCTGGCGACTATTCTGTTAAGGAAATCAAGCCAGCAAGAAAAGTGGAGCATTATGACTTCCACGAGAATATGTGGCCAGAAATGCCATCTGGAAGAATCGCAGTTTTTGTTGGGCAGCATGGTCCCTGGAAACAAGAACTGACTAATGCTGTGGACACTTTCTGTGAGTTACACAACGCTTTTGTCATGGTGGATAACACAAGCAACTACCGGGGCAAGTATGGAGTGTTGGTTCCAATCATCTTAGACCAGGCAGAGGAACAGTTCAATGTGTCAGCTCCCGATATTGATCTTATCATTCACATTGGCTACGTGTCTCATGTTATAGGTGTTCGTGCCAAACGAATCTGGCGTGTGAATGAGGATGGAGAGATGAGAGATACTTTCAAGAGACTTACTGCCGTCTTTGCCGTTGATGAGTTCACATTCTTCCAGCATTATGCTAAGGGTGAGAAACAAGAGACAACATTGTTTCAAGAATACAAAAACCGCCGAGATGATTTGATGAACAAAATACCGGAGTTACCATTCTCCAATTTATGGATGGCCAGCAAAATTGCACCTGAATTGCCGGAGCATTCAAGCCTGCATCTTGGAATACGTAACAGTCTGAGGGCTTATGACTATTACAAGGTACCTCAATCTGTGACAGTATTCTCAAATACAGGTGGTTTTGGCATCGATGGCGGAGTCTCATCTCTTATTGGCGCATCGATGATGCATCGTGATAGATTATATTTAGGTGTCTTTGGAGATTTGCTGTTCTTCTACGATATGAACTCTCTGGGCAACCGTGACATCTCTTCAAATGTCCGCATCATGATAGTAAACAATGGTCTTGGGCAAGAGTTCAAAAACTATTCTTGCGGTAGTGCAAAGTTCGGTGAGGAAACAGACCTCTATATTGCAGCCCGTGGACATTACGGTAATCAGTCGCATGCCTTGATTAAGGCATATGCGGAATCTCTTGGCTTCCAGTATATAAGTGCTTCCAACAAGGAAGAATTTATGAAAGTATACAAAACCTTCCTCAATCCGAAGATTTCTGACAAGCCTATTTTGTTTGAGGTATTCACACAGACAGAGGACGAGAATAAGGCATTGGAGTTAGTTACTATGATCTCTAAGAAAAGTCAAATAATGAACAAGACGAAAGAAGTATTGGATAATGACAAACTAAAGGGTGTGAAAAAGTTCCTGAAAGGAATTAGAAAATAAGGAATATGAAAACAATATATAAGATTATAGTACTTGGTGTATATCAGCTACTCTTGATTCCTCACCTTTTTATATATACAGTCAAGTACAGAAGTTGGGAGGGGCAAAGCTTAGGCTAGATATAGAACATTACAAACGGCACATGGGGATAAATTATGGTTTATGGCTTTCTTTTGTATATTTGACGTTTTCGCAACATCAGTTTAGAAACATTTTCTTTTTGCGAATGGGTAAAATTTGGAGATACTTGTTCTTTTGGACACCACCTTTATCTACACTTCATATATTTACTCCATCCTCGCAAATAGGAGGTGGTCTGTACATTGGACATGGTTGGGGTACCACCATCAATGCTCAAAAAATAGGAAAAAACTTCGTAGTTGGACAACACTGCACGATAGGTAGTAGAAATGTAAAAGAACCAGTGATCGGTGATAATGTTTGCATTTGGGCTCATTGTGTTGTGATTGGAGGTATTACTATTGGAAATAACACCAATATCGGAGCAGGAGCTGTTGTTGTAAAATCTGTTCCAGAAAATTGTGTTGTTGTACCAGCCAAATCGAATATCATCAAACAAAATGGAGAAAGAGTATGCATACCATTATGAGGAATCAGACATTAGAAAATTCAAATTCAATTAAATCTTAAAGATGAAAATAGGTCTTCTTACATATTTTGGTGACATGAATTGTGGGACCAACATGCAGGCATATGCTGGTCTTCTCGCACTAAGAAAAGCTTATCCGAATGATAAAGTTGAAATTATTCCGTTTCATGGCTTTAAAGATAAATATCGTCCATATAAGACTTTCTCTCCAGTGAATCTCTATCACGACTTAATGAGATATCACAAATATGTCAAGTTCAAAAGAGAGCAACTCGGTGTAAAAGATGATGTGACAATAGAAAACGTAGAGGAGGCGTTGAACTTTATCGCTTCTCGCAGATATGATGTCATATATGTAGGAGCAGATACATTATTAGAACTCGACAGACTTCCTAAAGGATATGATGGAATTAGTGCATATTGGTTAAAAGATATAAAGGCTAAGAAAGTAATTTTAGCTGCATCATCAAAAAATGTGAATTATAGTACCCTCTCGCAGAAACAGCGAGAGGACCTTACCATAGCTGCAAAACAATTTTCCCATATTGGCGTTAGAGACCGTGCTACAATGACTCTCTTTACGGAATTACTTGGTAGTAACAAGAATATTAGCTACATTCCGGATCCAACTTTTACTCTCGATATTGATTACTCTTATATCAACGAATATTTAAGAAAAAGGAAAATAGTCATCCCTAAAAAATCCGTATTCATCCAGTTTTATGGAGACGACTACTGGCTAATAGATGTTGCGAAAGATTTAAAGGAGAAAGGATTCACACTAGTCACAAATCGAAGTGTGTCTTGGAGTGATATTGTTTTGATAGATATGTCGCCCCTGGAGCATGTGGGACTTTATCAATACATGGATTTTGTTATTACCCATCGTTTCCACGATGGTGTATTTAGTCTTAAGAATCACACCCCCGTATTGATATATGTAAAATCAGCTAAGGAGATGATGACCGGTGGGGAAAGCAAACACATATCCTTGCTGAAAGATTTTGGTCTGTACCCTCACGCTTTTCTTGGAGCATGCGATTCCGAGAAAAAACTTAAGAACGTTTGGGAAAGCTACATAGCTACCAAAAATGTCTTTGATAGTAACAAAGTTGATGGAATATTAAAAGAAAATAAGAAAAGATACTTAGAGTATCTCCATAAGACTCTTGATTGATAACAAAAATATAGAGAGGTTGAATCTATGGCTCATTTTATAGAACTACATCAAAATGATAAGGATAATACTCCTATTTTGTTAAATGTTGATTGGATTCTTAATGTTGGACCAAATGTTCATGGTTCTACCATAAATTTCGCAATTGAAAAATTTAGGGGGACAGATAGTTATGCAGGAACTCAGTCGTTAGAAGTTAGTGAGTCATACTCAACTATAAAAGAATTTTTAGGATGCTAAAGACAGAAATACCCATAGATGATGCGGTGAGAGATTTTAAAAATCATCTGATATCACATCCACGTACTATTCTCTCAGCAAAATACGGAGATGGTAAGACATATTTCTTATCTAAATTTATTAATGATCCTAACGTTAATAGCAGATTTACATTTCTTACTATTTATCCTGTAAATTATCAAGTATTGACTAATAGTGATATTTTCGAACTTATCAAACGTGATATATTGATCCAGATGATCAGTAACGGGATGCTCGATAAATATGAGATATCTGATCAGGTAGCTTTATCTTTTTACCTACAAAACAAATTTTCAACAATTTCTGAGGCATTGTTGCCTCTATTACAAACTCTTGATACACCAAGCCCTATAGCAAAAGCCTTTTTAGTGGGTTTAACGGGTCTAAAAATGATCAATACCCTTAAGGATTCATATAGAAAATGGAAAAAAGAATTTGACGATGCTGAAAAAATTGAAGATTATATAGTTTCAAAAAATGGATTCATATACGAGAGTGATGCTATTACCGAAATAATCCGTGGTGGGATAGAATCTTATAAAAAAGAAAATAATAAGAAAGTCGTCCTTATTATCGAAGATTTAGATAGGATCGACCCAGCTCATTTGTTCCGCATATTGAATGTATTTTCTGCACATATGGATTATGGCTATCGGTTAGGTCAACCATTAGATGATAATTATCTAATTGGCAACAAGTTTGGCCTAGATAATGTCGTAATGGTAATGGACTACAAGAATACTCAAAATATCTTCAATCATTTTTACGGAGAATATGCGAACTTCAATGGTTATATTGACAAATTTTGCTCTAACAATTACTTCAAATATTCCCTAGCTAATGAGAAATATAATTACTTCATAAAGTCTACGAAAGAGATAACCAAACTCTCACATGATCTGGTAAGTCGATATTTCAATCAAGAAAATATTAGGCCAAAGAGTATTAGAGATTTGAGTAAATGTTTTGTAAATGTAGATGATGACATAGTAATAGGCAGCAAACCTTATAACAAATTTAATGAAAGCATCTTAAGATTACTTGTAATTGCTAGACGACTAGGAATGAATGATGAGGAACTAATTAAGAATCTCAAGGTAGTAACAGTAAAATGCAAAAATGAGGTTTTTAAGTATGCAGGTCCTTACTTGTCATCATTATTGAACAATGGCGAGATAAAAGATTTTGGTTACGCCGAAGGGGATACTTATTATGTGTTTGTTGGCACTCAACTAAATGATGATGGCACACTGGATTTCACAACATATGCTCAAGAAGGACAAAAACCGAAAGTCGTAGATTTGTCAGAGCTTTTACAATTTATAGCAAAATGATAGAAGTAGAAAGATGAAAATAATTTTAATAAACAAGTTCTACTACCGCCGTGGTGGTGACTGTATCTACATGCTAAACCTTGAGCAACTGTTGAAAGCTCATGGACATGAGGTAGCTGTGTTTGCAATGGACTTTCCAGAGAACGAGAAGACTCCTTGGCAGAAATATTTCCCATCAAATATGTCGAAGTTGAAAGCTTTCATTCGACCATTCGGTGATGGGGAGACGAAAGTTAAGTTCACAAAATTGATAGAAGACTTTAAAACTGATGTGGTGCACTTGAACAACATACATACGCAATTGTCGCCGGTCATCGCGGAGATTGCTCATCAAAAAGGTATTAGAGTGGTGTGGACGTTGCATGACTACAAACTGCTCTGTCCGAGATATGACTGTATGCGTGATGGTGACAACTGCGAACTGTGCTTTTCTCACGCTGATTTCGCAGATAGCGCAGATAGTTTATCAGCGAAGTCAGCGAGATCTGCGTGCAAGAAATTGAAGAAGAACTGCTTGAAGTATTCATGCATGAAAGGCGGTAAAATCGGATCTTTCATTGGATATCGTGAGGCTGTAAAATGGAATCGGAAACGTCTTGAAGCTTGTACCGATGCATTCGTCTGCCCTAGCAAGTTCATAGCGGAGAAGATGAAGCAAGGCGGGTTTGATGAGAAGAAATTAATACCTCTTTGCAATTTTATTGACATAGAGAAATGCAAACGGACGGATGACTATCGGAAAGGAGACTACTATTGCTATGTCGGCCGTCTGAGCCATGAGAAAGGTGTAAAGACACTGATTGAGGCTGCAAACCAATTGCGCTATAAGCTTGTTGTCATTGGAGGTGGTCCGTTAATGGATGAGTTGAAAGCAATAGCCCATGACAATATTGAGTTTGTAGGCTTTAAGCAGTGGGACGACATAAAGCAATTGGTTGGTAAGGCGCGTTTCTCTGTCATTCCATCTGAATGGTATGAGAATAACCCTTTATCTGTTATAGAAGCAGAGTGCCTTGGTACTCCTGTGCTCGGAGCAAGGATTGGTGGCATCCCTGAGTTGATAGATGAAGGCAAGACGGGTATGACGTTCACGAGCAAGGATGTCAATGATCTGAAAGATAAAATACAACAAATGTGGTCAACTTCATTTGATTATCGGCAAATCGCACAAGAATCTATGCAGAGGTATAATGCTGAAGAATACTATAGTAATATCATGCAGGTGTACTCCGGTCACTAATAATTTAAAATAAAATTGATAGAATATTATGAAAGGTCAACAAATGAATGCCATTCTTGCTGATTGCGATGAGAATGAAGTGAAGTCTTTCCTAGATGGACTGAATGATGGAACTCCAATCAAATTCGTCATTAGATCGTGTGTGAGTAATGGATCGCATCGAGGATGGACAAATTTTGTAAGGTACATGAAGTATTTTATGATGATAGCGCTTAATCGGTACCACTCATATCACTTGAATCGGTACCATCTGTAGCGCTTGAATCGGTACCAATCGTATCGCTTGAATCGGTACCAAGATTGTAGGCAGAGCCGTCATGTTGCA
>Ga0256406_1003410_pt1 | contig 19840 bp, 12 predicted proteins | sample RumenRJG_03DNA_FD_185986 | JGI IMG/M metagenome (GOLD analysis project Ga0256406, IMG submission 185986) | Bovine rumen microbial communities from Lethbridge, Alberta, Canada - RJG_03 | ecosystem: Host-associated > Mammals > Digestive system > Stomach > Rumen | place: Canada: Alberta | collected...
ACGTTGTTGTATAAACCGAAGTTTTTATCTAAATTTGCCATGTCAATGCAGATTTTTATCTTGTTTGTTTTGCAGCACTAAGATAAGTGAAAAATCTGACATGGCAAAATCCTGAGCAACTTTTTGCTGCTCAGGATATTAAAATATGTTTAATGTTATAGTGCTGCGGAATTAAGGAATAAATATAATAATGAAGAATTATCTTTTATCATTACTAATGGCTTGCTCGCTGACAGCGACGGCTCAAGAAAGCACTGACCCAAACATGGGACGTGCTGAAAAAATGTTTGAATTCTTGTTGGATAATAAGGCAGACAGTCTTTATGAGAACCTGTCAGCGCAGGTGAAGCCAATGGTGCAGAAACAGCAGTTTGAGGGTATTCTCAACAAAGTGGAACCCCAGGTTGGTAAGTACCAGAAGCACGGTGCCTGGGAAGTGCAGCAGGTGATGGGGCAGAAATGCTACGTTTCGATGGTACAGTTCGAAAAAACTGAACTGGGTGCTCTCGTCATCTTCGATGCAGCAGGCAAGATGCTCGGCATTCAATTGGTTCCTGCCGCCGCCGTAAAAAAAAAGTAGCTCCTGCCGATGAGGCTGCATTGGCAGGGGACATTTTCAATGAGATGGCCGATACGCTAGTGACGGGTGACATACACCTGCCTGCCACAATCCTGATGCCAATCGATGCTGACGATGCTCCCATCGTGGTAATGGTGCATGGCTCTGGCGCACTCGACCGCGACGAGACCATTTATGCCAACAAGCCGTTCCGAGATATTGCAGAGGGGCTGGCACGTAAAGGCATCGCCACGCTACGCTATGACAAGCGTACATATGTCTATAGTCAGCCCGTCACCACACTGGATGACGAGACCGTACTCGATGCTCTCTCTGCCATCCGCCTTGCCCATCAGTACAGCACTCGCGTGTACCTTCTCGGCCATAGCCTTGGAGCCATGCTTGCCCCAATCATTGCGGAGCGTACAGCAGAGCCGCTGGCAGGAGTCATCATGATGGCTGCTCCAGCCAGAGACATGGAAACTGTGGTGCGCGAACAGTTCGACTACCTTTTACCCTCTGGTGCAAGTCTGGCCTTCAAGGAACAACAGATTGATAACCTTCGCCAGCGGTCGCCCCACTATCTTCAACCGCAAGGCCAGACTGACACTGCCCGTCGCCTGACGCTGCCGATGCTCATCTTGCAAGGCGAGCGCGACTATCAGGTAACGATGCAAGACTTCTGCCTCTGGCAACAGGTGCTTGAGGGGAAAACAAATATCGTGTATCACAGTTATCCCCGACTGAACCACCCGTTTATGGAGGGCGATGGCAAATCTACGCCAATGGAGTACCAGATGAAAGGACATGTGGCCTCATATGTAATTGACGACATTTCATCATTTATTCATCAGATAGAAAAGCATGATAAGGGAGATCACGAGGAGATCACGGGGACAGATACTGTCTTAAAAACCAAATTATGAAGAGTATAAATAGGACATTTTAACTTTATTTGTCCATTAAGCATCTAAATGCATAGGGTATTGGCCCTGTTTCAATGTAAAATTGGAGCAGGGCAATTTCTTTTTTCTGAAATGATATTTATATTATTCCTTTGTCGTATCGAATAAATTGATTACTTTTGCAGCCATCAAGGGAAGATTGCGCCCAGGCGGCTATTCTTCAGCCACCGTCCCAACGTCTATCCCGTGAGGCTGTACTCCAATGGGTTCAGCCTCCTTCTTTTTCCTGCTGCAGACAGGTTTCTCACGTTCTTGGTCATACTTCTCTCCGCTTTTCCAAAGGCTGTATATAAGCAGCAGGAGCTTGCGCATAATAGCTGTCACTCCTACCATTCTCGACTGCGGGTTCTTCTTGCACAGCCTGGCATAGAAATCCTTCATCTGAGGGTTGTACTGAGTACTGACAATTGCTGGGAAATAGAGCGCAGTTCTGATGTGTACGTTGCCCTGTTTGGATATGTGGCGCTTTGGGTCAACGGGGCCGGACTGATGGGCAGGCACATCAAGCCCGGCATATCGGGTCAGTTGCTTGCGGTTGGTTATCAGGGCAAAGCCGCTGGTCTCAGCCAGTATCGTGACAACAGTCATATACCCGATGCCTTTGATAGTGACGATACGGTCTATTCTCTCTGCCAGTCCAGGTTCTTGTTTTACCTTTTCCCGGATAGCCTTCTCGTTACTTGCCAGCTGCTTGTCAATCTTGTCTATGAGCTTGTTGTAGTGCTTGACGATACTCTTCTCTGCAGTCTCGCTATGGGCTAGTGACTCCAGATGATTATTCAACTCCGTCTTGACCTTATTAATATCAGCCACGAAGCGAGTCATCTGACGCAGTTCCTTGAAGATGGGCGATGGTGGTGTCCACGTCTTGAGCCGCTTGTCGAGGCATCCCATCATTCCCAGCGTATAGGCATCCATATCGTCAGTCTTGGTGAGTATCCCTTCATACTTGGCAAAGTCACGGGCTTTGTTGGGAAGCACCACGCAAACATCCAGGCCCAGTTTGTAAAGATGACAGGCCAGAGCTTCATAGTAGACTCCTGTCGGCTCCATCAGGTAACGCAGGGGATACCCCTTCAGAGCCTCCTTGCGGCTCCATTTGACGAACTGGTTGAAGCCTGTCTTGTTGTTGTTAAACACTACGGGAGCTGTTGAGCATCCCATGTCGAACTCATACATGCACAGACAGGCTGTGAACGTACTCTTTGCAATGTCGATTCCAACGCACTGCATAAACCATTTACTCGGTTCGAAATTCGGTTTCATACGGTTTGGATTTTGAGTGAATAATGTTGTTGATTATAGCCTCAAATCCTCACCGCCTTTCCTCTTGTGTTAACTCTGAATCAATCCGCTATGAATTGTACTGCGATACTTCGTCCTGGCTCCAAAGATCTGAAAACGAGGGTGGAAGTTTGTCCTGTCCCACGATATAGCTGTTGCTTATCTAGGTCTTTGTCTTCTCACCCTCACGGCCTTAATCTCTAGCAAAACTACGAAATTCAAACCGTACTGCATCCATATACATGAATTAATTCAAGTAAAATGGTACAATTCTATAATCGGATGCAAAGGTAAGAGGTCTTTGATCTGCTCCCCAAAGATAAGAATAAGAAACGGAAGTCAGCTTCCGTTTCTTTGTGTCTGATTTTGAAATTAATCGCCAAATCTTTGGAACTTAATAAAAAATATTCTATCTTTGCAGCGGATAAATGAAAGTTATTATAGAATGGGATACAGTAATCACGACAAGACGGAATGGGTGCTCATTTTCGTATTGGAATTCGGACGTCACTTCGGACTAACGCTCAAGCAGGCGTTTAACTACTTGAGCCGTTTCGGCGGAATCGCATTTGTTGACGAGCATTACGGTTACTGCCACACCCAGTCGTTTCAGTCAATGATTACCGACATAGCCGAATATTGCCATAGGAAAGGAGGCGCGCTCTTATGATCCTTTATCACGGCACGAATGTAGTCTTTGATGAGATAGACCTCACGAAGTCTAAGCCCAACAAGTGGGCGCAAAGGGGTCAGGAACTACTGCGCCCCAGGCTGCGCTTGTTGCCATCCGCAAGATGGAGCCTGCGTGGGAAAAAACAGCCGGGCTGAAATTTCAGCTCGGGTCTTACAAGGATGCAAACGGGCAGTTTCGCCCCTGCTATTCGCTGACCAAAGATACACTTTTTTTCTGATATATGCGTTCTGATACGATCTTTTTTTGGTACTTACGAATATTATATTTATCTTTGCACCGAAAGTATGGAACGGAATAAGAAAATATACGAGGTAACCCTTATCGGAGGGGTGGTCAACGTGGTGCTGCTCGTCTTTAAGTTCGTGGCTGGCATCCTGGGGCATAGTGCTGCGATGGTGGCTGATGCCGTACACTCGCTGTCTGACTTTGTCACCGATATTATTGTGCTGGTGTTCGTCCGTATCAGCAGCAAGCCTGAGGATAAGTCGCACGACTATGGGCATGGGAAGTATGAGACGCTGGCGATGACCATCATCGGCATGGTTCTGCTCGTCGTGTCCATTGGCATCGTGTATAGTGGTATAGAAAAGATTATGGTATGGGCGAGAGGCGGGCTCTTGGAGGCACCAGGCATGCTGGCACTCTGGGCAGCCCTGTTGTCGGTAGTCCTGAAAGAAGGTGTCTACCGTTATTCGATGGTGAAGGCAAAGGCGCTGAACTCTCAGGCTCTGGAGGCCAACGCCTGGCATCATCGCAGTGACGCCCTCTCGTCGATAGGTACAGCCGTCGGCATCGGTGGTGCCATCCTGCTGGGCCAGCGATGGACGGTGCTCGATCCTGTGGCATCAGTCATCGTAGGTCTGTTTATTGTGAAGGTGGCCATCTACTTGTTGCGTGATGGTATCGGCGACCTGATGGAGCATTCTCTGCCCGACGAGGTGGAAGACGAGATCCTCAGGCTGGCTGCTTCGGTGGATGGTGTCACAAAGCCCCATGAGTTGCGTACACGCCGCATCGGCAACCACTATGCCATCGAGCTGCATATTCTGATGGATGGAGATATCCCCCTGCGCGAGGCCCATGAAAAAGCCTCAGAAGTGGAAGACCTCCTGAGGCGTCAGTATGGGGATGAAACCCATGTAGCGGTGCATGTTGAACCAACAACGGAATACAAAAGTTAAACCACTTAATAAGGTATCGTATGAAGAAGTTATCCTTTTCGATGATGGCTGTCCTCGCTATGGCGGGGATGGCATTGGCAGGTTGCACAGGTCAGAAATGGTCGGAGCAACAGGTTGATTCATTCATGTTGGTCACTCAGAAGGGTGGCCCTTCTCTGGGTTATTCGCCACAATCAGGGGTGAAGCTGTTGACAGTCGATGGCTTTGCCTTCAAAGACCTGAACCGCAACGACTCGCTCGATGCCTATGAGGACTGGCGGCTCCCTGCCGAGGAGCGCGCTGCCGACCTTGCCTCGCAACTTTCCATCGAGGAGATTGCAGGACTGATGCTATACAGCAGTCATCAGGCGGTGCCGATGATTGAGAGTATGGGCTTCGGAGTCTCTACCTATGGCGGCAAATCCTACGAGGAGAGTGGTGCCAAGCCGTCAGACTTGAGCGACGATCAGAAGAAATTCCTTGCCGATGATCATCTGCGCGCAGTCTTGGTGACACGCGTGGAGAGTCCTGCCGATGCTGCTGTGTGGAACAACAATATGCAGGCTTTCGTCGAGGGGCTCGATCATGGTATCCCTGCCAACACCAGTTCAGACCCCCGTCATGAGGCTCGTGCTACCACAGAGTATAACGCTGGGGCAGGCGGACAGATCTCCCTCTGGCCTACCTCCCTCGGACTGGCTGCCACCTTCGATCCCCAGTTGATGTATCGTTTCGGTGAGATAGCCTCTGACGAATACCGTGCACTGGGTATCGCCACAGCCCTTTCACCACAGGTGGATATCGCCACCGATCCCCGATGGTCGCGCTTCAGCGGCACCTTCGGTGAGGATCCCCAGCTTGCTACCGATATGGCGCGAGCCTATTGTGATGCCTTCCAGACCACTCCCGAGACCAAGGGCTGGGGCATGAAGAGTGTCAACGCGATGGTGAAGCACTGGTATGGCTACGGTGCCCAGGAGGGTGGCCGTGACTCGCACTACGCCTCAGGCAAGTATGCCGTCTATCCTGGCAATAACCTTGCCATGCACAAGCGCTCGTTCGTAGAGGGTGCCTTCAACCTTGAAGGCGGGACGAAGATGGCCTCGGCAGTCATGCCCATCTACAGCATCCTCTGGAATCAGGATCCCTCAGGCGAGAACGTGGGAGGCAGCTACAGCCAGTGGCTTATCCAACAACAACTGCGCGACGAGGCGAAGTTTGAAGGTGTTGTCTGCACAGACTGGGGTATCACCAAGGATATGAAAGTGCTCGACAGTCCGCGTGGCGGTAAGCCCTGGGGCATGGAGGCCTTCAACGAAGCAGAGCGTCATTACAAGATTCTGCAGGCTGGCGTCGATCAGTATGGTGGCAACAATGAGATAGGTCCCGTCATTGAGGCTTATCAGATGTGGGCCAAGGAGCAGGGGGAGGAGAGTGCCCGCCAACGCTTCGAGCAGTCAGCCCGTCGCCTGCTGCTCAATGTGTTCCGTGTGGGTCTCTTTGAGAATCCTTATCTTGATCCCGCTGAAACCTCAAAGATTGTGGGCAAGCCTGAATACATGAAGGAGGGCTACGAGGCACAGCTGAAGTCTGTTGTCATGCTCAAGAACCATGCTAACAGTGTGCTGCCTGTGAAGGACCGCAAGAAGGTCTTCGTGCCCAAGCGCCACTTCCCTGCTATCCCAGGTGCCTGGGGCGGTATCTCCGAAGAGAAGACCGTCGAACCCATCAGTCTCGACCTTGTCAAGAAGTACTTCGATGTCGTGGATTCGCCTGATAAGGCCGACTTCGCCATCTGTCTTATCGAAGAACCCAGCACGGGTTTTGGCTTCAGCTACGATGATGTGAAGCGGGGCGGTAATGGTTATCTGCCCTTCAGTCTGCAGTACGAGGATTACACCGCCCGTGATGCCCGTGCTGTCAGCATCGCAGGTGGCGACCCCATGGAGAAGACAACGAACCGCAGTTTCCGAGGCAAGACCGTCAAGGCCTATAACCGCGATGACATGGTGCTCGTGACGGCCACGAAGAAGGCGATGGGAGAGAAGCCCGTTATTGTCATTCTTGAGACAGGGCGCCCTGTGGTTCTCTCTGAGATAGAACCTTCTGCCGATGCCATCCTTGTGTCATTCAACGTGCAGCATCAGGCCCTGCTCGACATCATCAGCGGTAAGACAGAGCCCTCGGCACTGCTCCCCATGCAGATGCCTGCCGACATGAAGACCGTCGAGGAGCAGCAAGAGGACGTGCCGCGCGACATGCGCTGCTATCAGGATGCTGACGGCCACACCTACGACTTCGCCTTCGGGCTTAATTGGAGCGGCGTCATCAACGACGACCGAGTGAAGAAGTACAAGTAATCTAAAAGCCCTTCAAGAAAAATCCCCGCTCAATGGTTGGGCGGGGATTAATTTGTCTTACTTGAAGATCTTCTGGGCGAACATCGTGAGATAGATACGCCAGTTGCGCCAGATGTGACCACCATCGGTCTCTACATACTCATATTTGTAGCCCTTCGTGTCCCAGTAGGTGCGCAGGTCGACGGTGCTCTGATAGAGGAAGTCGGTCTTACCCATACCCATCCAGTAGAGCTTGGGCTTGCTGCCGAAAAGACGGGCAGACTGACTCTCGAACTCGGGATTGGCCTTGATCTGATCTGCAAACGAATCTTGGAAACCACCTTTGGCTAAATGCAGACCTGCAGAGAAGAGTCCATAGTAATCGAACTTCGTGGGGTAGAGCAGACTCACGTGGAAGGTGTGGCCGCCACCCATCGACAGGCCGCAAATGGCGCGATGTGAGCGATCCTTCAACGTGCGATAGTTGGCATCGACATAGTTCACGATGTCCATGAAGCTCTCTGGGATCGAGGCTGCAGCTGGTGCGGTAGGCCCAGTGCCGCTGTCGCGGAAACCAGGAATATAGTCTCCTTACCGAAGAAACGCGGACGGATTTTCATATGCACACGATACTTGGCTTGCAGATGGGTAAAGTACCACTTCTCAGTGATACCGGCACCGATGATGGTGGGTATCGCCTCATTTTTCTGTTTCGTTGATTCCTTTCTTGCCATAAGACGTGTGGATTAGCCGATGATGTTTGGCAGAGCGCCAAACACACCGTTACGGTAAGACTTCTGGAATGAACTAATCTTATTCAGTCCCTTGAACTCAACGAGCGAATACAAGCGTGATCCGCCGTCCTCACCCTTTTCTGTGAACCAGACGGAATCCTTTCGCATCAGGTCATCAACAGTATTAAGTAACGGGTCGTAGTGGGAGGTTACCAACAACTGACTACGGTTGTGTGTCTGCAAGAACTGCTGAATGATGAACTCCACGAGGTCGGGATGTAGTGAGGATTCAATTTCATCTATCGTCAGGAAGTTTCCTTTCTGTAATGCCTCATAAACGGCGGCCTCGATGCCGAAGGTGCGTTTTGTACCTTCACTTTGCAGACTATTTGGTAGGACGTATTTTTCAATACCCCTCGCATTCCTTACTGTGTGCTCAAAATCGGTCTTAACAGTTTCCATCATCTCTTTCTCAGCCTTCAGCCCTGTGATATTAAAATCAGCCTTGTGAATAAAATCTAGCAGATATTTCTTCAAGTTCTTGTTGCCGGCCACTAAACTTCCTGCATAACTGAACATCTGGGTCTGTGGACTGATAACAGGCAGAAGCGTATTCTTCATCCAGTCGCGAGCCTCGTCAATGAATGGCAATGTGCAGTTTACCTGATTACGAGCTGCGAAGAAGGACATATTGGGCAGGCACTTGATAGTTATCTCTTCCTGGATGTTAGTGCTAACTTTCAAGGCAGCCGGATTGAACTTAATGACAGATTGACTATTCTCCAACTCACGAGAGAAAAGCATAGTAGGCTGGACACTCTTGTAGTAGTAGAGTTTCTCAGCGATTACCTTATGCTGGTCTATGGACAGGAGATACCAATATCTGCGCTCCCCGACAAAGAACTTCATTTCAAACTCTGACGGTTGGTCTGGCGTTTCAGTATCAAGCAGAAAAGGGATAGACTGTGTTGACTCGTCTATATCCTCTCTCTTAGTGAACCAGAAGTTTCGCAGATAATCGAGAGCATATAGCAGGTTCGACTTACCGCTGGCATTGGCACCATAAATAAGTGCGAAACGGAGCAAACGGATTCCTGGGGCAACCTCAACTACCTGATAATCCTCGAAGGTCGTATCTTTGGTCGCCTCGAAGTTCAGCGTCGCCTCCTCCTTGAAAGAAAGGAAATTCTTGATTTTCAGTTCATGTATCATATCAGTATACTTTAACATTCACTTTGTGGGTGCAAAAATATGAAAAATACCTGAATTTTGAGATAAAATAGTAGGTATTTTATATTTTATTTAGAAATTTAGATGTTTTTCGTCTAAATTTACCAATAAAAATATCATATACATTATAGAACAGATAAATTAAATAGAGCAAAATATGTAAAGTCTAGAAATTGCCTGTTTGAACATCTCTGTAGGTATTTTAAAACAAACGGGTACCTGTAATTGCTGTTTTTTTACTACCTTTGCAGCGGATATTTTATTGATATGAGAATGGCTAAGAATTTTTTCCGCTTGTTATTGCTATTGCTGAGTGGTGTGGACCTCTACGCAGCAGATGTACCGCAGTTCAAGACTCCCAGCGTGAGGCTCCCGAACAGCGAGATCAAGGCCATCTTCCGCAGTAGCGACGGCTTCCTGTGGCTTGGTACTGGCATTGGACTGGTGCGCTATGACGGCTACGAGGCTGTGAGCTTCCCCGCCCCCGTGACGGAACTGACGAAGAGTCCCAACACGTATGTGGACTATATCACGGAGTATCCCAAGGGCACTCTGTGGGTTCGCATGTCGAGTGGCATGTCGGTTTTCGACTTACAGAGGGAGCAATATGTCCAGCCACAGGGTGAATATCTGTCGGGGATGGGCATTCATTCTGTTCCGTGGTACGTCTTTGCCGACAGTCACCAGCGGCTGTGGGTGGCTTATCATGGCGGATATCTGGCATGCAGGGATTCTACTGGACACATGACAGACATTACTCCCACGCTTCAGGGTAGCGGCATTGGGCGTGAGGTGACCACTATCCGCGAGTATCCCGAGGGCATCATCATTGTCTATAATGACGGCAATATGGTATGTATGGATGCTGCTACCACTCGCCAGCGTTGGCATACGGTTATTGATCAGCCTGTGCAGGGTGAGATATTGCTGTATGCAGACAGCAAAGGGCTGATATGGCTCTACAGCTATAAGTGGATAAAATACTATAACCCTAAGGAACAGACCTGGGGACATCGGATTGATTTCGACTCCAAGAACTACAATGGCGTTCATGCCATCAGCCAAGACCCAAAGGGCCATATCTGGGTGGGGCGTGAACGTGCTCTTGAGATCTATGACGGCAATGATGAACTCATGTACAGACTGCTCCACTCTGACCATGACGAAAGGAGTATTCCCTACAACACCATCACAGCGCTGCTTAACGACAATAATGGCGCGATGTGGGTGGGGTGCCAGCGAAATGGCATCGCCTACTATCACGAGAGTATCTACAAGAGTGACTTTCTGTCGGTCGATGATGTCACCACCATTTTGTCGGCTCCTGATGGCCAGATATGGCTGGGTACCAACTCGAGCGGAATGGTACGGTGGAATCCCCAGACTGATGAGAAGCAACTATTTGGAACTGCCTCAGGACTTCCCAGCAACACTGTTGTCAGTTTGCTGCAAGCCCGTGATGGCCGACTGTGGATAGGCACCTATCTTGGTGGCTTGTCGTGCTATGACGGTAGCACGTTTCGCAACTATGGTGTGACGCAGAATGGCCAGGGCTTGGCAAACGCCAATGTATGGGCACTCGCTGAAGACCAGGAGGGTAACATCTGGATAGGAACACTGGGTGGAGGATTGCAGGTGTTGAACCCGCAGACGGGAGTATTTACCACCTACAATGAGAAGAACACCTCGCTCCCCATAGACGTTATCGCCTCGCTCTGTTCGGCACGCGATGGCAGCATCTATGTAGCCACGATGACAACGGGCATTTATGTCAAACGGAAGGGTGAGTCCCTAAAACCGTTTGGGAAACTTGGTAAAATGGACCAGTTCATCTATCAAATTCACGAGGACTCGAAGAGTCGTCTGTGGGTGGCTACGCACAGCGGTCTGTTCTGCTATGACCCTCAGACAGACTCGATCAGCACCATTCCCCTCATCAGTCACACTCCGACGCCCCTTGTCTATGGAGTGGCAGAGGATGCTGAAGGCAACATCTGGACGATGACTGATTGCGAGGTGTTTCGCATTGACCACGACGGCAACCAGCAAGTGTTCAACGAGAATGACGGACTGAAGATAGGCTCCTTCAACAGTAAAGCCATCCATATCACCCCAGATGGTAACGTGCTGACGGGTTCGCTGTTTGGAGTCAACATCATCCGTCCTACAAATGTCATTCGTAATACCGTTCCTCCGCATGTACTCTTCACGCGACTCGATATACAGGGGCGGCGTGTTCGGGTTGGCGAAGAAGTGGACGGCTGCAACATACTGGAACAGTCGCTCAACAGTCAGCGCAGCCTGACGCTGAGTCACGACCAGGCAGCTTTTACCGTCTATTTCGCCTCCGACGATATGCTGCTGCCCGCTAAGACCCGCTTCCGCTATCGCTTAGAGGGCATCGACCACGACTACTACGAATGTGCGCCCGATGTACATTGGGCTACCTACACCTCGCTACCGTCAGGCCACTACACGCTGCATGTCGTGGCGGTGGGCAGCGACGGCACCGAGGGCGAAGAGGCAATACTCAACATCCGTATCCTGCCACCTTGGTGGCTGTCGGTATGGGCCTGGATAGCATATACCCTGGTGGTGATAGGTGTTCTGGCCGCAGCCTATTTCTTTATCAAGCGTCGCGAACAGCACAAGTTCCAGATTCAGCAATTGGAGGACGATGCCCGTAAGACAGAGGAACTGAACCAGATGAAGTTCCGCTTTTTCACCAACATCAGTCACGAGTTGCGTACACCGCTCACGCTGATCCTCTCGCCCTTGGAAAATGTTATCCGGGAAACGGACGATGAACGTCAGAAGTCGCAGCTCGCCGTGGTGCAGAAGAACGCCAACCGTCTGCTGATGCTTGTCAACCAACTGCTCGATTTCCGGAAGATGGAAATGTCTACGAGCATGAAGTTGAACCTCTCACAGGGCAATGTCGTAGACTTTGTTAAGAGTATTTGCGATTCGTTCACTAGCTTGACCGACAAGCAAGCCGTGCAACTCACTTTCTTCTCGGCCATCCCATCGTTAGAGATGGCCTTCGACGAGGACAAACTGTCGAAAATCATGTTCAACCTTCTTTCCAATGCCTTTAAGTTCACACCTGATAATGGACGAGTGGATGTAGCTATCGAGTGCAGCAAAAACAATCCGGAGCAACTGACCATCCGCGTAGCAGACACAGGCATTGGTATCAGTGATGCAGACAAACTTCACATCTTTGATCGATTCTATCAGGTGACAAACACGGCCGATACGCGTCATGCAGCGGGTAGCGGCATTGGCCTGAGCCTGGTTAAGGATTTTGTCGAGATGCACGATGGCACCATCTCTGTGGTAGACAATATTGGCTCTGGCAGCGTTTTTATCATTCAACTGCCCATTCGCCAAATTGACGTACCTCCTGTAGAACAGGTGCCTGTTGAGCAATCCGAATCAAGGCCTTCAGAGGAGTCTGCTGATCGTCAGACAGTCTTGGTTGTTGACGATAATGAGGAAATGGTTAGTTTCATGCGCGACACCTTCTCGCTTTATTTCAATGTGCGTACTGCTGCTAATGGTCAACAAGCCTGGAACATCATACGTACTACCCCACCTGACATCATCGTATCGGATGTGATGATGCCCGTGATGGATGGCAACGAGCTTTGCAGATTGGTTAAGGGTGATGCCGCCACCCGTAACATCCCCTTCGTCATGCTTACTGCCCGCCATGCCGACGAAAGCCGCGTGGAGAGCCTGAAGCTGGGTGCCGACGACTATGTGACCAAGCCCTTCAACACTGAGGTGCTGCTGCTGCGTATACGCAAACTGCTGGAATTGGTTCATCGCCAGCGTCGCGGACAGATAGACCCTGAAGTGGAGGACATCGAGATAACGCCAGTGGACGAGAAACTTGTGGCCGATGCCATCAAGTATGTGGAGCAGAATATGAGCAACGATGAACTCAGTGTTGAGGAACTGAGTCGTGCCCTCGCAATGAGTCGTACTAATCTCTACAAGAAACTGCTCGCCATCACCGGCAAGACCCCCATCGAGTTCATCCGTGTCATCCGCTTGAAGCGAGCCGCCCAGTATCTGCGCGACAGTGGCCTTAGCATCTCTGAAGTGGCCTACCGCGTGGGCTTTAATCCCCGTGTATTCTCCCGCCACTTCAAGGACGAGTTCGGTTGCCTACCCTCAGAATATCAAGAAAAAGCGATTGATTAACATCTTGGATAAGAGGTGGTTAAACAAAAAAGTAGGTATTTCGAAACAAACGAGACACCTATTTTTTTATCATAGTACGTGATAGGAAACAAACGAGTACACACCTTATTAATAAAATAATTATCTTTGCACCAGATTTGAAAACAAAACGTAAATACTTACTGAAATGAAAACAATGAAGAAAGTTCTTGTCACACTTTGCACCTTGGTTGCTATGAGTTCCCTCTATGCACAGACCGCACTGGAAATCGCTCCCCAGATGGTGCCGGGATGGAATCTTGGCAACACGCTGGAAGCACCCTATTATGGCGACAGCGAACTCAGCAGCGAGACTTCCTGGCAGCCAACGAAGACTACACAGAAGGTTATCAACTACGTGAAAGCATCAGGCTTCCGCTCAGTACGTATCCCCTGCTCATGGTTCATACACATGGATGAAGACTATAACATCAGTAGCGTGTGGATGCGACGCGTGAAGCAGGTAGTGGACTACTGCATCAAGGACAGCCTCTATGTGATGCTCAACGATCACTGGGACAATGGTTGGATTGAGGTGGACGGCTTCAAAGACCTCTCTGAGGAGAATGTCAGCCAGAAAGCTGAGATCTTGAAGAAGATGTGGACGCAGATTGCCACCACCTTCCGCGACTACGATCATCATCTGCTTTTTGCTGGTATGAATGAGCCAAATGCCCGTGATGAAGCTACGTCGGCTGTGTTGAAACACTACCAGCAGACCTTCGTAGATGCCGTGCGTGCCACAGGCGGTAATAACACTCAGCGCATACTGGTGGTGCAGGCTCCCAGTACTGATGTCAATGCCAGCTACGAATTCGATATTCGTCCTGACGATCCTACGCCAAATGCCATGATGCTGGAAGTGCATTTCTATGACCCCTATCGATTCATCGGTATGTCGGAGGATCAGAGCTGGGGCAAGATGGTCTATTACTGGGGCCGCAACAACCATGTGGAGGGGTCTGCCCGCAATGCCGATTCCAACGAAGAAGAGAGCCATGTGGGCACGCAGATGCGTAAGATGTATGTGAAATATGCCAGCAAAGGCACCCCCGTTATCATCGGTGAATATGGTGGCACATGGCGAAACTTGGGCGAAGGCGAGAATCAGGAGAAGCACGATGCGTCTATCCACGACTGGTATCTCTCCGTCACTCGATATGCCATCAACTACGGTTGCGTTCCCATGGTGTGGGACACGAATCACTGTGGTCAGCCATCAGGAACAGTTATCAACCGTGCTAATTGCTCTATCTATAACCAACTGGCTATGGATGGTATCACGGAAGGTGTGGAAGCAGCGAAATGGCCAGCTTTGACCAACGATATTTCCAAGATTGAAAACATGAAACCGAAAACAGAAAGATGTTATAATCTCATGGGCTTGCTTGTGGATAAGAACTATCGTGGACTTACAGTTGTTGATGGTAAGAAAATAATCAGAAAGTATAATTAACTTTAAACATACAGAAAGATGAAAAAAACTACTAAACTGTTTTGGCTCATCGCCATGCTGATGACCAGCGTTGTGTCTGCTATGGCAGACCAGATTGAAAAGCCCGTTCCTGCTGACTGTCAGTTGGAAAACGGCAAGAATTACTACCTGTACCTGCCTGCACAAGACAAGTGTCTTTTAGCAGAAGGACTGGAGCCTACTATGGCCAGCGAGGGTTCGGTGATTACTTTTGAGAAAGCAGATAATGACGAATGGACAATGAAAAGTCCTAACGGTTATCTGTATGCAGGGTTCGATTTCGTGGGCTGCGATGCCTCCGAACTTTATTTCGGCTGTTATTGGTATGTGGAGAAGCAGGCTTCTGGAGCCTATCGTGTGCGTGCTTCGAAAAACAACCCCAATCAGTCTTGGGAGGAGTATCCCGACATGTGGGTGGGTGTCTCAACTGAAACTTGGATGATTGTTCCCTTACTAAAGGCTGAAGAGGGTCTCATTGACTGGTATCCAATTGCTGAGGCTGATTATCCTACTTTCAAGAGCAAGAAAAACCTTTACGAACTTATTGTCGAGTTGCAGGGCTATGGCTACGATGCCAGTAAGCTGATTACTACTTACAACACAGCGAATGACAAAGAGGCATTCGATGCGGCTATTGCCAGTGTTGCCGACGTGCTCGACCAGCTGCGCTTTGAAAATGCTTCCGACGAGCATCCATACGATGCCACATCACGATACATAACCAATGCGGCCCTGAATCCTACCGACGGCCAGGTGACAGGATGGAGTATGCAGTCAGAGTTCCTTTCGCCTAAAGAGTATGAGAAGAAGAGTTTCTATGATGACAACAATGCTCTGGAGAGCGGATGGAACAGCTCCATTGGCGACAACCGCCTCTATCAACAGCTCACAGGCCTCAGAAACGGCAAGTATCGCTTGGGCAACTATGGCATGTGGGTAAGAACCGACGAATCTGATGGCGAGTCAGGCAAGGGCGTGTACGTCTATGCCAAAGTGGGCAGTAAAACTTACCGGCAGGAAGTCTCTGGCTACGGATGGTATGATGCTCTGTCGCAGATGGAGTTTGAGTGCCGTAATGGTGAAGCCGAGGTAGGCATTAAGTTCGAGGCCAGCAACGTGGGCTACTGTCGCATTTATGACTTCAAACTCGAGTATCTGGGCGACATCTCTGCTGCTGACCGTCTGACCAGACTGATTGGACTCGCTCAACAGATTATTGACGAGAAAGGAATCAATAAGACTTATCTGGATAAACTGTCTTCCGACATTGAGCAGGCAAATACCTTGATGGCTTCTGACGATGTGGAAGCACAGGAGACCCTGTTTAATCAATTCAATAAAGACTATGAAGATGCTGTTTATAACAAGGAGGCTTATGTTAAGGTCAATGAATTACTGGGTAAGGCTCTCAGTGTATTGACTTTGGGTGAGTCTGATGCCATTTTCGCATTATCGGACTATCTGTGGGAAAATGAGCTGGAAGATAACATAGCTGAATATGTATATGATAACACACAATTGGATGAAATTATCAGCAATCTGGAGGTACTGATTGAAAAGGCTGCCAATTCGGTGATTGCACCAGGTAGCGACGTGACTGATCTGCTTGTGAATGGACACTTCGATACAACAGGTGGATGGATTGCCACCCAGGGCGACTTTAGCATAGACCCCAACAAAAAAATCATGGAGAAATGGTGGGGAGACTGGAAGGCTGAGCAGGTAATAACCAACGTGCCTAACGGTACCTATCGTATGCAAGTGCAGGGCTTCAAGTGGTGCTCATGGGACTGGGCACAATCGGAAAGCGACTGGCTCGCAGGCGACCAGACTCCTACTTATGGGGTGACTTCAAAGATCCGACTGAACAACGACGAGGCTACTATACAAAACGTATGGGCCTGCGGACCTACAAATATTCAAGAAGGTTATATGGGCGCCAACTACTATGTTCCTGATAATGCCGACCGTGCAAAGCTCTTCTTCGACCTCGGTCTCTATGAAAATACCGTTGAGACCACAGTGACCGATGGAACCTTGAAGGTTGAATTCGACTGTTCTAATTCTGGATTCTGGAACTGCTTCACCAACCTGAGGCTCATCTATGTGGGTGCTGATTTGAATGCAGCCAAAGAGACTCTTGGCAAGCTGCTTGAGAAAGCTGAGGAGTACCTTCTCTACACTATGGCAGGCTCTGTGCGCAAGGCTATTGAGGATGCCAAAACTGAAGGCGAAGCACTTATCGATGGCGATGCTTCCTTCGAGCAGGTAAATACTTCCATCCTCAATCTGCAGCGCCTGTTCAAACAGGCTGACACCAGCATCAAGGATTACGAGCATCTGGCTTCTGTGCTCAAGATGGCTAAGGACGCCTTGGACGACGAAAATATCGCTGCCACTGAGGCAGGTAAAGAACTGAAGGTCCTTTATGAGACTACGTTGGCCGACTATAACGCCGAGTATCCTTCAATGGACAGCGAGGGCGTAGCTAACGTGATTAGCCAGTTGGAAGAACTTATTTCAAAAGCCAAGCAGGGCGCCGGGTTTAATGAGGGCGACGACATCACTCGCCTCATCACTAACGCCAGCTTTGAGAATACCATCGGTCAGGACGAGGACATCGTGAGCGGTGCAGTCCACAGCTTGCCATACGGATGGAGTATGCGTGTAGGCAGCAAGGAATGCTATAGCGCCCAGGATATGTATGATGCAGGTATTAATAGTTGGACTGCCATCGAAGAGAACAACTACACCTCTGATGGTCAGTACTCCTACTGTTTCCTCTCGGCTCCCAGTCCCGACAGTTATCTCTATCAGAGCATCAAGGGCCTGCCCGCAGGAACCTATCGCGTAACAGTTGACATGAACGTACCAACCGACGAAACAACCTCACGTCTTACTGGCCAGCGCCTTCTAGTGAACAATGTGGCTCAGTACTACGGCAAGGCCGATCAGTATGACGCCGCCAAACTCTCAGAGTTGCATCCTGAGGAGGTGAGCCGCACCTTTGCCGGCTACGACGAGTTAAACACTAATACTAGCGGTGAGGCTGGTGATATGTTGATTGAGCACACTCTCAGCGTTGAGGTGTTTGTTGCTGAGGGCAGTAGCCTCACACTCGGTGTTCGAACCGACAGCAACTACGATGCCATGAACATTGACTACGGCGAGGTAGGCTGGGACTGCCGCGGTCGCTATAAGATCGACAACTTCCGTCTCTACTGCGTAAGCCTTGGTGTACCTGCCGGCATCGAGCTGGTTGAAAACAAGAAGTTGAATGGTGAGACCGTCATCTTCGACCTGCAAGGTCGTCGCATAGACCAGTCGCAGATAAAGAAGGGCTTATACATTGTCAACGGAAAGAAAGTAATCAAGTAATCAAAATCTCTTTGAAAGTACCTTAATTCTTTTCAATAATAGAGCTATTTATTGTTCTTGTGCAGGGTCTATGCCCTGCACAAGTTCTTTATATGAGCTTTTCACTACTTAAAACACAAAGCCTGACATTTATTGCTTAAGTGCATAATATGTTTATTGTAACGTGCTTATTTGTTCACGCAACAAACAGATGGGTGCTTATGAACAAATGGATACGTTACCTTTTATTAATATATACTACTTTTGCAGCAGAAAATATTGAAATGATGTAAGTTAGTAGTTAGTTAGTAATAAGTTTGGGAAGAGCAGGGGGCAAACGTGCCACCTGCCTCCCATTTTTTACAAAACGAGTCAGACAACATGAGACAACATAGCGCAACAATAACAATTCTGTGGCTTTGCACGATACTTACAGGTTTGTGCATATCATCATGTACATTAAAGGAAAGTGATGCTGCGCAGCAAGTGCCACCCACGCCAGGCAATCCCTATCTGCCACTCTGGGAGCATACCCCTGACGGCGAGCCATACGTGTTTGAAGACCCTGACCAGCCCGGCAAGTATCGTGTGTATATCTATGGTTCGCACGACATGGAGCGTACGGGCTATTGCGGCCGCGACCAGGTAGTGTGGTCGGCCTGTGTCGATAGTCTCTGGAACTGGCGTTACGACGGTGTCATCTTCAGCGTCGACAAGAATCGTGACGGCCAGCAACTGAATGCTGATGGCAAGGGCGATATCCTCTATGCCCCCGATGTGTGTTGTATCACAGACAGCATTGGGCAGAAAACCTATTACCTCATGCCCAACGTGCAGGCTGGCGGCCGCAGCGCCCTGATAGCTAAGAGCAGCCGTCCTGACGGGCCGTTTGAGGTGTGCAACTGGAGCAAGGAAGACCCCAACAAGGTGGACGGCGTCTTTGTGAGCGACCCTGCCGTATTGGTTGATGACGACGGACGAGTGTATGCCTATTGGGGCTTTATGCAGTCACTGGCTGGCGAAATGGATCCCAACAACATCGCAGCCTTGAAACCTGGCACCCAAGTCGTTGAGGACATGATACCTCATCTGAAACAGGACGGCATCTTCCGCTTCTTCGAGGCCTCCAGCATCCGTAAGATCAAGGATAAGTATGTGTTTATCTACAGCCGCTGGGCACAGGATGGCGAGTTCGGGCTGCCTAACACCAACTACACGCTGGCTTACTGCTATAGTGACCAGCCCTTAGGCCCCTGGACCTACGGCGGCACCATCATCGACGCACGCGGACGCGACATCAATGAGCAAGGCGACACCATCGTCACCGCTACGCCCTCAGCCAACACCCACGGCAGCATCTGCGAGATTAACGGACAGTGGTATGTGTTCTATCACCGCCAGACAGGCCGCACAGAATATGCCCGTCAGGCTATGGTGGCACCAATCTCAGTTGAAGTGGAGGAAGGCCCTGGCGGCAAGGTACTGATTAGCGAGGGCGAATACAACTCGGAAGGATTTGCACTGAACGGTCTGAATCCACAGGAACGCCACTCCGCTGGCATTGCCTGTTGGTACACGGGTTCGAAACAATGGCGCCAGCATGGTGACGACTACTACTCTGGTTCCTACATCGAGGCTGGCTATGGTACCGATGATAATTTCAAGGCTCCTTACGATCTTCGCAACAACATGAATCGTGTGGTGAACAACACCTCAGGCAGTATTGTTGGCTATAAATACTTCAACTTTGACATGACCAAGCTGCTTGAGAACATGATACTACACCTGCAACTGCAGCCTGAAGGCGTAAACGG
>Ga0256406_1003411_pt1 | contig 19839 bp, 16 predicted proteins | sample RumenRJG_03DNA_FD_185986 | JGI IMG/M metagenome (GOLD analysis project Ga0256406, IMG submission 185986) | Bovine rumen microbial communities from Lethbridge, Alberta, Canada - RJG_03 | ecosystem: Host-associated > Mammals > Digestive system > Stomach > Rumen | place: Canada: Alberta | collected...
CGCCGAGAAAGCAACGGAGTATCGCCGAATAAGCGATATGATATGGGCGATATCGATATGGTCATTTGGTATCGCTTCCTTCCTTTTTGGCTATCTGATTAAATAATCATCTTATAGTCAGCAACTTACTAAAAATGTGCAAGAATGCGCTATTTGCAGGCAATGGGTCGATGAGTTCAGAATATCGCAGTCTTGAGAAGGGTACTGTAATGTTTTTTGTTCCCTGGGGTAACGCGGCCCCACCCCCGCGCTACGCGCGGACCCTCCCCCAAATGGGGAGGGATAGTTTCCATTGACGGATCAATGGGAAGAAATGGGAATGGGAATGGGAATTGGTTTGTTAGGACCCCCTTGGGGGTTCTCTAATTACAGTCGGCCCCACCCCCGCGCTGCGCGCGGACCCTCCCCCAAATGGGGAGGGATGGTTTCCATTGACGGATCAATGGGACGAATTGGGAAATGTAATTGATTTATTAGAACCCCCTTGGGGGTTCCGGTACCATAGCGAGGGGATGAGGTGAGCGTAGCGAACCTCTTCCCCTCGTAACATGGTTGAGGATATAATAAATCGCTACCCCCTTGGGGGTTGCGGCAATGTTAACGGCGCACCCGAAAAACCTCGCTCGTTCCTCGCTGAATTAGAACCCCTTGCGGGGTTCTAACTGAATATTACAAACCAAGCTTACTTATATTCGGCCCACGACTTGATATCAATGTCGTCGAGACTCAGCGTGCAGAACGCATTGATGAAGGCGGAGGCCAGACGGCTGTTGGTGATCAGAGGCACGTTGAGGTCGATGGCTGCACGGCGAATCTTATAACCATTGGTCAGCTCTCCGGCCGTCAGGTCCTTCGGGATGTTCACCACCATGTCAATTTTCTTCTCATGCAACAGTTCAAGTGCCTGCGGTTTCTTGTCCTGTTCCGATGGCCAGTAGACGAGCGTGTTGGGCACACCATTCTCGGTCAGGTACTTGGACGTACCGGCCGTGGCATAGAGCGCATAGCCGTGTTCGACGAGATTGCGGGCAGCATCGAGCATATCAGCTTTCTGTTTGGCACCACCCGTAGAGAGTAGCACGGTGTGCTTGGGCACACGCTGACCCACAGAGAGCATAGCCTTCATCAGGGCCTGGTTGGTATCGTCGCCAAGACAACCCACCTCACCCGTCGAGCTCATATCGACACCGAGCACCGGGTCGGCCTTCTGCAGACGGTTGAACGAGAACTGACTGGCCTTGATGCCTACGTAGTCGAGGTCGAAGAGATTCTTGTTGGGCTTCTCAACGGGCACACCGAGCATCACCTTTGTGGCCAGCTCGATGAAGTTGATCTTCAGCACCTTGCTCACAAACGGGAACGAGCGTGAGCTGCGCAGGTTGCACTCGATGACGAGGATGTCGTTCTCGCGTGCCATATACTGGATGTTGAACGGACCATTGATATGCAGGGCAGCAGCAATCTTACGGCTGACGCGCTTGATGCGGCGCACGGTTTCAACATAGAGCTTCTGCGGCGGCAGCTGCAGGGTGGCATCACCGGAGTGAACACCCGCAAACTCGATATGCTCACTGATGGCATAAGCCAGAATCTCACCGTCGCGGGCCACAGCGTCGAAGTCTATCTCCTTGGCATGCTCAATGAACTTGGAGACGACCACGGGGTGATCCTCGCTGACGTTGGCTGCCAACTGCAGGAAGCGATGCAGCTCATCCTCATTGGAACAGACGTTCATGGCCGCACCCGACAGCACATACGACGGACGCACCAGCACGGGGAAGCCCACACGCTTGACGAAGGCATCGATGTCGTCCAGGCTCTTCAGTGCACTCCACTCTGGCTGGTTGATGCCGAGCTCATTGAGCATCTCAGAGAACTTGGCACGGTCCTCGGCATGGTCGATGTCCTTGGCCTGCGTACCGAGGATAGGCACGTTCTCGGCATCGAGATACATGGCGAGGTTGTTAGGTATCTGACCGCCCGTAGAGACGATGACACCATAAGGCTGCTCCATGTCGATGATATCCATGACGCGCTCAAAGGTCAGTTCGTCGAAGTAGAGACGGTCGCACATGTCGTAGTCGGTCGACACGGTCTCTGGGTTATAGTTGATCATGATGCTGCGGTAGCCATGCTTGCGGATGGTGTGCAAGGCCTGCACACCGCACCAGTCAAACTCCACCGACGAGCCAATGCGGTAGGCGCCCGAGCCAAGCACGATGACCGAGCGGTGATCGTTGCTGAACGTGATGTCGCTCTTCACACCGGCATAGGTCACGTAGAGGTAGTTGGTCTGAGCGGGATACTCGGCTGCGAGGGTATCAATCTGCTTCACCACAGGCAGGATGCCGTAGCTCTTGCGCAGACTGCGCACCACGAGCAGGGCTTTGTGCATGTTGTGGTATTCATCCTCCAGACCCACGGCACGGGCTATCTGGAAGTCGGTGAAGCCATAGACCTTGGCTTCGCGCAGCAAGTCGCGGCCGAGGGTGTTGATGTTGCACTTCTTCAGCCGCTCGTCGATGTCGATGATATGCTGCAACTTATAGAGGAACCACTTGTCAATCTTGGTGAGGTCGTGTATCTGATCGACGGTGTAGCCCTTGTGCATGGCCTTGGAGATGACAAACACACGCTTGTCGGTAGGCTCGCGCAGGGCCAGGTCGATGTCTGGTATCTCCAGTTCTTTGTTCTCCACATAGCCATGCATGCCCTGCCCAATCATGCGCAGGCCTTTCTGTATGGCTTCCTCGAAGTTGCGGCCGATGGCCATCACCTCGCCCACCGACTTCATGCTTGAGCCGAGCTCCTTGTCGACACCACGGAACTTGGAGAGGTCCCAGCGCGGTATCTTGCACACCACATAGTCGAGCGCAGGTTCGAAGAAGGCGGATGTGGTCTTGGTGACAGAGTTCTTCAGCTCAAACAGTCCGTAGCCCAGTCCAAGCTTGGCTGCGACAAAGGCCAATGGATAACCCGTGGCCTTAGAGGCGAGGGCCGACGAACGGCTCAGACGGGCGTTGACCTCAATGACACGGTAGTCCTCGGAGTTCGGGTCGAAGGCGTACTGCACGTTGCACTCGCCCACGATACCGATGTGGCGCACAATCTTGATGGACAGCGCACGCAGCTTGTGATACTCCGAGTTGGTGAGCGTCTGCGACGGCGCGATGACAATGCTCTCGCCCGTATGGATGCCGAGCGGGTCAAAGTTCTCCATGTTACACACGGTGATGCAGTTGTCGAAACGGTCGCGCACCACCTCGTATTCTATCTCCTTCCATCCCTTGAGGCTCTTTTCGACGAGCACCTGCGGTGAGAACGAGAAGGCCTTCTCGCAGATGCGCTGCAGCTCATCGTCGTTGTCGGCAAAACCGGAGCCCAGTCCACCCAAGGCGTAGGCGGCGCGCACGATGACGGGATAGCCCAGGTCCTTGGCGGCTTTCATGGCCTCATCCATATTCTCGCAGGCCTCACTCTTGATGGTCTTTACATCTATTTCGTCGAGCTTCTCCACAAAGCGCTCACGGTCCTCAGTGTCCATGATGGCCTTGACGGGCGTGCCGAGCACCCTGACGTTGTATTTCTCCAACACACCGCTCTCCTCCAGTTCCACACCGCAGTTGAGCGCGGTCTGTCCGCCGAAGCTCAGCAGGATACCGTCTGGACGTTCCTTTTCGATGACACGCTCTACAAAGTAGGGCTGCACGGGAAGGAAGTAAATCTGGTCGGCCACACCCTCCGAGGTCTGCACCGTAGCAATATTAGGATTGATAAGAACAGTCTCAATGCCCTCCTCGCGCAGCGCCTTCAGAGCCTGCGAACCGGAATAGTCGAACTCGCCGGCCTCACCAATCTTCAGCGCACCGGAGCCGAGAAGCAACACCTTATTTATATTATGATCTTTCATGCGTTACCTTACTTTAATGTTTCAACAAACTTATCGAACATAAACTCCGTGTCGACGGGGCCTGAGCAGGCCTCGGGATGGAACTGTGAGGAGAACCAGGGATTGGTCTTGTGACGGATGCCCTCGTTGGAGCCATCATTCATGTTGACGAACAGCTCTTCCCAGTCCTTGCCAAGCGTAGAAGCGTCGACGGCGTAACCGTGGTTTTGCGACGTGATGTAGCAATGGTCGGTACCCACGAGGCGCACGGGCTGGTTGTGGGAGCGATGACCGTACTTCAACTTATAGATGGTGGCTCCTGCGGCTTTGCCCAGCAACTGGTTGCCCATGCAGATGCCACAGATAGGCTTGCGGCTCATAGAGATCTGCTTGCGGATGATGTCGACGGCAGCCTGACAGGTATCGGGGTCGCCGGGGCCGTTGGCCAGGAACAGACCATCGAAGTCCATGTCGGTATAGTCGTAGTTCCAAGGCACGCGGATAACCTCCACGCCACGGTCAATGAGACAACGGATGATATTGGCCTTGACACCGCAGTCGACGAGCACCACTTTCTTTCCGGCACCCTCGTTGTAACGGATGACGCGCTTGGTGGAGACCTTGTCGACGAAGTTGACACCCTGATAGGTGGCCTCCGGCACATTGTCGGGCTCGTCGTCGAAGATGATCTGGCCCATCATCACGCCATGTTCGCGGAGCACCTTGGTCAGCTCACGCGTATCGATGCCCGTGATGCCGGGCACATGTTCGCGCTTGAGCCAGTCGGCCAAGCTCTCCACGCCGTTCCAGTGGTTGTAGCGCTCACTGTAGTCGGCACAGATCATGGCAGCGACATAGATCTTGTCGCTCTCCATGAAGGTGGGCAGGCCATTGGGCTCGATGGTGAACGGCGGCACGCCGTAGTTGCCAATGAGCGGGAAAGTGAATGTTAAGATCTGACCGGCATAAGAAGGATCGGTGAGTGATTCGGGATAACCCATCATAGCAGTGTTGAACACTACCTCGCCGGCTACCGGTGCATCGTATCCAAACGACTTGCCATGGAAGCGGGTGCCGTCGGATAACACCAAGGTGACATTTTTCATAAGACTGAATTATTCAAAACGTAGTTGATGAACGCTATATTGCAAAGTTTGTTTCCTCCTGGAGTGGGATAATGACCGGTGAAATACCAGTCGCCACGGTTATTGGGTATGGCCTTGTGGAGGCCGTCGATGCTTTGGAACACGATGTCGACAGGTGTCGTCATGCCGCTGGGCCGCAACATCTCAACAATCTTGCGGTTGATCTCCTCCACGGTGAAAGGCTCGTAGATGGCTCGCACGGCATTGTGCATCTCGGCAACAGGTTTCTTGAGCTCGGCCTGGCAAGCATCGAACACTTCCTTAAGCACATGCTCCATGCCACGCTCACGCAGCAGGGCGACGGTGGCGCGGAACACGCAGAACTCCTCCAGACGGGGCATGTCGATGCCGTAATAGTCGGGGTAGCGGATCTGAGGCGCCGAACTCACCATGACAATCTTCTTGGGATGCAGGCGGTCGAGGATGTGGAGGATGCTCTCACGCAGCGTGGTGCCGCGCACGATGCTGTCGTCGATGATGACGAGGTTGTCCTCATAGGGCGTGATGCTGCCATAGGTTACATCGTACACATGGGCCGCAAGGTCGTTGCGGGCTGACCCCTCGGTGATGAACGTGCGGAGCTTGATGTCCTTCCAGGCTACCTTCTCCGATCGCACGGCCTGTCCGAGGATGTGGGTGAGCTCCTCGTGAGTGGGTTTATGATCGAGTGCCTCTATCTGTTTGATGCTCTGTTCGTTGCAATACTTCTTGAAGCCATCCAGCAGACCGTAGTAAGCCACCTCGGCTGTATTAGGGATAAAAGAGATGACCGTGTGGGCTGTGTCGCCGTCGACAGCGTCAAGCACCTTCTGGGTGAGCTGTTCTCCGAGCTTCTTGCGCTCATGGTAGATATCACGATCGGAACCGCGCGAGAAATAGATGCGCTCAAAAGAGCAGGCATAGTTATCTGCGGCAGGCAGGATGCGCTTGATGGTCGACTCGCCGCTCTCTCGCACGAGGAGTGCCGTGCCGGGCTCTAGCTCGCGGATATCCTCATATTCGAGGTCGAAGGTGGTCTGCAGCACGGGACGCTCAGAGGCCAGCACCACCACCTCGTCGTTCTTATACCAGTAAGCAGGACGTATGCCGTTGGGATCACGCATGGCAAACATCTCGCCACTGCCCGTCAAACCGCACATCACATAGCCGCCGTCGAAATGACGCATGGTGGTTTCCAGCACATTCTCCATGCGCACGTTGTGGTCGATGTAGTCGGTAATGTCGGTGCCTTCGAGCCCCTTGGCCTTAGCCTCAACGAAGTTGCGTTCCACCTCGCGGTCGAGGCGGTGGCCCATGAGCTCAAGCAGGATGTAACCGTCGCTGTAGATGCGCGGGCACTGGCCCTGGTCGGTAAGGCACTTGAACACCTCGTCGACGTTGGTCATGTTGAAGTTGCCGCAGATGCAGAGGTTCTTCGCACGCCAGTTGTTGCGACGGAGGAAGGGATGGACATATTTGACACCGCTCTTGCCCGTCGTGCTGTAACGCAGATGACCCATGTAAAGCTCTCCGGCAAAGGGCAGCTCGTCGAAAGCCTCCGTGTCGACCTCCTCTTCTTTCATCACCTGTTTGATCTGCTTGTGGGCGGTGCCGAAAATCTCAGTGATGGCATTGGCGCCCTCGGCACGCTCACGAAACATGTATTCGTGACCGGGCTTGGTGTTGAGCTTCACCGATGCGATGCCCGCACCTTCCTGTCCGCGGTTGTGCTCTTTCTCCATCATGAGATAGAGCTTGCCCAAGGCCCATTTCCACGAACCGTACTTATGCTGATAATAGCTCAGCGGTTTGAGCAGCCTGATCAGTGCTACACCACAATCTTCATGGATGTTCGTTTCCATCTCTACTTCTGTTCTCCTTTATTAGACTCCTTGTTAAATACTATGTTAAATACTATGTTAAATACTATGTTTATAATAAACGAAAAAGAGATTGAAAGCATCACAGCCTTGAACAAGGCAATGTGATAGTTTCAATCTCTTCCTCAAACCGAAAAGCGCTGATGACATAAGCCGACAATCCAAGTGAACCGCCATTATCTTGGTAATGGCGCACTTAATGATAGACTGGTGACTGTAATGCATCATGAACGTTACTCTCGTGCTTATTCTTTGCAAAGTTAAGACATATTTTCGATAACGGCAAAGAAACCGCGCAAAATCATTTCAAAATTATTGCATGCAGCATGCTTTCCTCTGTTATTGCGTGTCGTGCGGCAAGCCGCCAACCTCAATACCTACGGCAACCGTTTATTCCCTGAAGACCACAGTGCGAGCTGTTCTTTGGCAAATCTTAGATGAACTCTAACTTTTTAAGAGCTATGTGACTACTTTCGAGCTAAAAGTGTTAACTTTGCACCTCAGATTAAAAAGACACATTATATTATGGTGATGAACAAGAAAAAGCGCTGGCACTGCCTGTCGGGCCAGCCCATCACAGAACTGGACAAGCAGGTGATGTATTGGGAGAGCAAAGGCAAGCTGGTGCCGACCCGTGACATGATCAGGACGCCGGAACAGATTGAAGGCATCCGCATTGCGGGTAAGTTGAACACGGGTTGCCTTGACGCTGTGGCCGACATGATCAAGCCGGGCATCAGCACACAGGACATCGACGACGTGGTGATGCAATACTGCAAAGACCATGACTGTCATCCTTCCTGCCTCAACTACGAAGGTTTTCCGAAGGCCGTCTGCACCAGCATCAACGAGGTGGTGTGCCACGGCATTCCTAAGAAGGAGGACATACTGCAGCCAGGCGACATCGTCAACGTGGACATGACGCTCGACTACAACGGATACTACGGCGATGCCTCACGTATGTTCATCATCGGTGGCACCACCACTCCTGAGAAGGAACAGCTCGTCAGAGTGACGAAGGAATGCCTCGACCTCGGCGCTGAAGCCGCCAAGCCATGGGGCTTCCTGGGTGACATCGGCCATGCCATACAGAAGCATGCCGAGAAATATGGCTACGGCGTGGTGCGCGACCTCTGCGGTCACGGCGTAGGACTGGCCATGCACGAAGAACCCGAAGTGCTGCACTACGGACACCGGGGCACAGGCATGCTGTTGGTACCCGGCATGACCTTCACCATCGAGCCAATGATCAACATGGGGACATGGAAAGTGTTTATCGACGCCGACGACCCCTACGGATGGGAAGTCATCTCTGGTGATGAACAACCGTCGGCACAGTGGGAGCACACATTCCTCATGACCGAGCATGGCGTGGAAATACTTTCTGAATAAAAACAACAATGGAAGACATCTATATCTTAGGTATTGAGAGCAGCTGCGACGACACATCGGCCGCCGTACTGAGAAACGGCGTGCTGCTGAGTAATGTCACTGCCTCGCAGGAGGTGCACCGTGCCTACGGCGGCGTGGTGCCCGAGCTGGCCAGCCGTGCCCACCAGCAAAACGTGGTGCCGGTAGTCGACCAGGCCATCAAGCGTGCCGGCATCACAAAGGAACAACTGTCGGCCGTGGCCTTCACACGTGGGCCAGGGCTCATGGGGTCGCTGCTCGTGGGCGTGAGCTTCGCCAAAGGCTTCGCACGTAGCTTGAACATCCCGCTCATCGACGTCAACCATCTGCAAGGACACGTCATGGCGCACTTCATCAAGGAGAACGACGACGACAACCACATGCCGCCACTGCCATTCATCTGCCTGCTGGTGTCAGGCGGCAACTCACAGATCGTGAAGGTCAACGCCTACAACGACATGCAGGTGCTGGGACAAACCATCGACGACGCTGCCGGCGAAGCCATCGACAAATGCTCGAAAGTGATGGGGCTGGGCTATCCAGGCGGACCAATCATCGACAAACTGGCCAGAAAAGGCAACCCGAAAGCATATAAGTTCTCCGAACCGCACATACCCGGCATGGACTATTCCTTCTCGGGACTGAAGACCTCATTCCTCTACAACCTGCGCAAGTGGGTGGCAGAGGATCCTGACTTCGTGGAGCACCACAAGGAGGACCTGGCGGCAAGCCTGGAATATACCATCGTGGACATCCTGATGAAAAAGCTGCGCATGGCTGTCAAACAAACGGGCATCACCCACGTGGGTGTGGCTGGCGGTGTATCGGCCAACACCGGACTGCGCAATGCCTTCCGTGAACATGCTGAGAAATACGGCTGGACCATCTACATACCAAAGTTCAGCTATACCACCGACAACGCGGCCATGATTGGCATCGTGGGCTACTTCAAGTACCTCGACAAGGACTTCTGTCCTATCGATGCCCCCGCCTTCTCAAAGGTTACGTTTAAATAACTGGCGGCCACACTGCTTATAGGCTGCTCTCATATCAACAAGAACCCAAGACAAAATGGAATTGGAAACAAAGGTGCTCAGTCACCAAATTCAAGAGGCCATGTACAACAACAATGAGACGCTGTCGACTGCCGAGAGTTGTACAGGAGGCCGCATCGCAGAGTCAATCATCGCCACACCCGGTGCCTCACAATATTTCAAGGGCGGCATCGTGTCGTATACCAATGAGGTGAAAGAAAACCTCCTCCACGTCTCCCACGAGGTGCTGGAAGAGCAAACCGCCGTGTGCGAGGAAGTGGCTAAAGAAATGGTCGTCGGAGCCTGCAAGGCGCTCAACACCACCTATGCCATCTCCGCTACCGGCGTAGCTGGTCCCACAGGCGGCACTCCCGACATCCCGGTGGGCACCATCTGGATTGCTTGCGGTAACATCGACGACATCCGGACCTTTAAGCTGACAGAGGACTTCGGACGCGACATCAACCTCGAAATTGCCACCAACAAAGCCCTCCACCTCTTCCTCGACTACTATAAGAAGAAACACGGCGGCAATCAATAAAAATACTTAAAAAACAAACATAGTGAGCTGATTACTTTGCAGTTCTAAGGATTTTTTGTAATTTTGCACTCTGTTTGGAATAAGTAGTTAAAAACGAAATCAAAAAGCAAAGAATAGCGATGTCTAAGATTTGTCAGATCACCGGAAAGAAGGCACAGTTAGGTTGCAATGTGTCTCACTCAAAGCACCACACGAAGCGCAGCTTTGACGTCAACCTGTTCAGCAAGAAGTTCTTCTATGTAGAAGAGAATTGCTGGATTTCCCTCAAGGTCAGCGCAGCCGGCCTTCGTCTTATTAATAAAATTGGTCTTGACGCAGCTCTTAAGCAGGCCGTTGCAAAGGGATATTGCGAGTGGAAAGACATTAAAGTTATAGGAGATTAATCACCATGGCAAAGAAAGCTAAGGGCAACAGAGTACAGGTTATCCTGGAATGCACCGAGATGAAGAACTCGGGCCTGCCAGGCACTAGCCGCTACGTCACGACAAAGAATCGCAAGAACACTCCGGAGCGTCTCGAGCTGATGAAGTACAACCCCATCCTCAAGAAGATGACACTCCACAAGGAGATCAAGTAATTAATACTTTAAAGACAACAAACTATGGCAAAGAAAGCAGTTGCTACCCTTCACGAAGGCAGTACCGACGGCCGCGCCTATTCAAAGGTCATCAAGATGGTGAAGAGCCCCAAGACTGGCGCTTACGTCTTCGATGAGCAGATGGTGCCCAATGAGGCCGTTAAGGATTTCTTCAAATAAGCAAGAAGACTTCCCGAAACAATAAAAGTTACTTTGATAGAATACTATAAGAGAAAAGAGCCCTTGCAAGAAGCCAAGCTTCTTACGAGGGCTCTTCGATTAATCTACCTCAAACTTATTACCTAAACAAGCATCCTCTATCCTTGCATTCCACCGAAGACAGAGAAGCTGCCGGAACTGTTCAATAAGCCTCCCACACAATCCTATTGACATACATCTGTACTGAGTTATCAAGACACAAGCTTCTTAACCACCGACAAGACTGTCCATATATGACAGCAAGGCAATCACAATGCATTACTAAGGCTATCAGAGCCTCACGAAGGATCTCAAGCACTCCATCCAACGTTTTCATCAATTCGCAAAGGTACCAGAGCCACAACGCCTTTATTGACCAATCAAAAGAGACTAGCGCAGTAACAGTACAACATAGTAGTCCGCAAGCGCCCGGCAGACAGAAGGGCATAAAAAAACTGCACAAAGGATGAACCTTTATGCAGCTCTTGTATTCAGCGGTGCGTACGAGACTCGGACTCGTGACCTCCTGCGTGACAGGCAGGCATTCTAACCAACTGAACTAACGCACCAGTGCTAATTCTCAGAAGTGTTGGCGGTGCGTACGAGACTCGGACTCGTGACCTCCTGCGTGACAGGCAGGCATTCTAACCAACTGAACTAACGCACCAGGAAATGTGCTTCTTTCGAATTGCGAGTGCAAAGGTAGGCAAATTATTTCATTCCTCAAAACTTTTCGCAACCTTTTTGCAAAAAAAATTCATCAGAAGGGCATCATGGTAGGTATCACCGTCTGAAAGCCAGTCTTTAAGCACTGCTTCACGTTCAAATCCCGCTTCCTCAAAGCAGCGAATGCAGGCTTCATTACCAACACTCGCAATGGCATATAGCTGGTGGATGTGAAGTACATCAGAAGCATACCGGATGAGCTGGTTAAGAACCGCCTGTCCGTAGCCCTCATAGCGATAGGGTCGGCGGATGACAATGCCTACCTCTGCACGATTGTGCTGTGGATTGAAGTTAACCAAGTCGACAATGCCCACCACGTCGCCCTCTACGTTGTTGATGATGAGCCGAAGCTGCTTGTCAGTATAGATATCGCCACTGACCGAAGCAATGTACTCATGAAGAAAGAAACGGGAATAGGGCATATTGGTGTTGCCTATATTCCATAGCTCACGGTCGTTCTCAATGGCATAGAGCAGGTCAAGGTCTTCGGGCTCTAAGGCACGAAGTCTGACGACGGGCAGTTGCTGATGATTCAATGATTGTAATGATTGTGTCATAACAACAGTATGATTAAGGATTTAGGCAGAGATCCTACAGAAAAGAGATGACCTCGCGGTCGGTAATCAACATATCGCGCTCAGGATAATAGATGGCCACCAGCATCTGATGGGCGCCATTGGAGATGCGTTGGAGAATCTCGTCATAGCTATAAGCTGAAGCGTCATAGACGACGTAAACGACGCGATTGGACCTTGCGGCATTGCTATCCTCTGTCACGAGCTTATTGTCATCATGAAACTCAGCCCATAAGCCCTTACGACGCACGAACTCCTGACAGCGCTTAAGATTGGATGGCTTTACGTAAAAGACGAACAGAGCGTCGTCTGTTCGACCTTCGGACACAAAACCAAGGCTGCGGCGTGCCCTGCCGAAAAGCATTGAGAAAAGAGACAATGTGGCCTTAAAATAGATGGCAGCCTGTACCGGTGCTGTGAGCAACCAACTGAGATGGCCGAAGTGTTTCTTAAAGAAGATGAGCATGGACTCGTAGAACACATGCACATAGCGGAAGCTGGACTTCTGCGTACTCTCACCTTTATAATGCAGAATCATTAAAGGCAGGTACCAGTTCTCCCACCCTCCTTTGAGCAAACGGTAGCTGAGATCTATGTCCTCACCATACATAAAAAAGTCCTCATCAAGAAGGCCCACCTGCTCAAGGGCTTCCCTTCGAAGCAAGCAGAACGCCCCACTGATAATCTCTATCTGTTCAGGCTGATCCCAAGGAAGATAACTCATGTAATACTTTCCGAAGCGATGACTTCTAGGGAACCGCTCACAGAGACCGGTCATCTTATAGAAAGCCGTGAACGGAGTGGGCACGCCACGGCGCGATTCCATGGCATTGCTGCCATCGGTCTTGAGCATCCTCACGCCCACTCCACCAGCCTTGGGATGCTGTTCCATGAAGGAGACAGCGTCGTATAACGTATGCTCTCCCACGATCGTGTCGGGATTGAGCAACAGTACATAACGGCCGGAACTTTGATGAATGGCACGGTTATTGGCTTTGGCAAAACCAACATTGTGATTGCTACTGATGAAGTTGACGTCAGGGAAACGTTTGGAAAGGTAAGCCACTGAACCGTCACGCGAATGATTGTCAAAGACTATGATCTCCGCATCAAGACGGCTTAAAGCCTTGACAACCGCACTAAGGCATTGCTCTAAATAATACTTGACGTTATAACTGACAATAATGACAGACAGCTGCTTCATAGTTTACTCTCCGGCCTCCTTACCGGTCTCCGACTCACAACGTTGTCTGGACGGATATACGAATAACATGCTCAACAAGCCTATGATGCCCATATAGCCGAAGGCAACGTTCATGAATTGATAGTACAAGAACGTATTGACGATCATGGGTAGAGAAAGCATTAACAAGCGGACATTGCCCCACAGATGCAATGCATGAAAGGCATCTTTCGCCAGATCTCGCTTCACAAAGCCGAACTTAAAAAGTCGCAGTGAGACAGGAATGAGACATATAGTAAGGAGTTCCATGACAATAGCACAATAGTATTCAGCAATATTATTGTTAGACCATGCGGCTGGCAGCAACCATTCATTCTCGTATACAATGACGAGAACTATACAAATGGCAATGGACAACCAGAAATGGGTCTGTAGTAAGCGGTAATTTGACTTCATAATAACTGAATACTCTCCTTATTGTGTAATGTAATAGTGGTAACCCACCGTGATAAAAGAATGGCAAAAGACATGTCTCCTACAAGAAAGGCAGGTACCGGCCCAATGTTATTCAATAGGCGTACGATTGACAATGGACCGGCCGAGCGTCACCTCATCGGTATACTCCAGCTCATTACCCACCGAGATGCCCCGTGAGATGACGGTCACCTTCACATCGTACGGCTTCAACTGACGTGAGATATAGAAGTTGGTAGTATCACCTTCCATCGTACTGCTCAAGGCAAGAATCACTTCCTTAATGCCGCCATGTGCCACCCGGTCGACAAGAGAGTCAATCTGCAAGTCACCAGGGCCGATACCATCCATGGGAGAGATGATACCACCCAATACATGATAAAGGCCGTGATAAGACTGCGTATTCTCCACAGCCATGACATCCTGCACATTCTCCACCACACAAACGATGGATTTATCGCGGTGGGGGTCGGAGCAGATAGGACACACATCGGTGTCACTGATGTTGTGACACACCCGACAATACTTGATATCCTTGCGCACATGCTCAATGGCCGAAGCAAACGCCTCGGCCGATGAGACAGGCTGGCGAAGCACGTAAAGCACCAGGCGAAGCGCCGTCTTACGCCCTATGCCTGGCAGCTTACTGAACTCCCCAACGGCTTTCTCAAGAAGAACTGAAGGATACTGCTCCATCAGTCTTTGCCCAAATAAATGCCGAAGCCTATCTGAAGGCCTATCGTGCTATAGTTGGAGTGATCCTTAAAACTCTGCTGGTAGTAAATGCTCGGTTCGATGGTCACTGTGCGGCTGACAAAAAAGGCGTAGCCCACTTCTACCCCAGGCATGAAGTCGTTGTAGTCGCTGTTAGCATGGATATACTTCACATTAGCACCCAAGAAGATGCCATTCTGAGTGATGTAGTAACGACCACCTGCACCGACGCTAAAATAATCGTCAATGTCCTTGCCCGCATGGTCATAGCCCGCTGTTCCATAAAGCAGGAGGTTATCGGCAACGAAGCAACCAGCCTTGCCCTGTACGCCAAAGCTCAATTCCTTGCTTCCATTATAACTCAGGTCCAAGCCCGAAAGCGAAGCACCAACATATTTTTTACCTTCTTCAAACTGAGCACTGGCTGTCAGCGTAAGCAACAGCGCTGCAAAGAGCATAAGAACTTTTTTCATCGTTGTACTAATTAATTTCATTACATACACAATCCAATTGCCAATACATATATCCACGCAATGGCAATGGATTCTACATAAGTGCAAACTTACGCATTTTTTTTCAAATAACTATGTGATGATGAAAAAACTTTATCAACAGATTCATTTTCCAGTTAAATAAAGAAGGAATCACATTAACTGACAACCATACACGCACCGTAACAACATCAGTCGCGCGTCGGCATAGTGGAAGAGCTCGTACTTCACGCACTCCCCCTCTTTGAAACAGGCAAAAAAAATGAGGAGCAAGAGAAAGGATATGCCTTTCAGATGCTCCACAATTCAACGGAGTTTTACTTAATATTACTGATGAGATGTGCAGGTATATTGATGGTGAACGGTTGGACAGCACCCCGATAGTTGTCGTCAGCGTCGGCCACAACCACCATCGTGCATTTCAAGCTGCGACGGCTGTTGTCCCAACCGGCCTCGTAAGGATAGAGTCGGAATGTCGTGGCATTGATTTTCTTGATAGGTCCCGCCACCACCTCAATACGGGGCGTGCCCTTACCGTGGGCAGCCGACAGTGTCCCGTGCGTGGCGCCGGTATAGACACCTTTGAGCCGGATGGTGATGCTATCCTTGCTGTCGGAGTGGAAGTCGATGCCCATCCCGGTCTGCAGCTTCGGGTTGATTTTCACCAACTGGCCCTGATACTCCAATCCCACGTACTGCCGCTTCTTACCGCGGCTTTGTGCGTAGCGCTGTTCGGTGAGGCGTGCCATCTCCTCGTCTGGATACCAAAAAGTATCGTGCTTGTCGCCCTGATAAATAGCATAGGAAGCCGCAGGAGCATAGCCCTGACCGTCATACACGCCCTGTCCCTTGCCGTCGCCGTCATTCTCAGGCAGATCAGCACGGTAACGGCAAGCCAGCCATCCGTCTTCACGATTCACTTTGCGCAAGCTGCCATCAGCATTGAGACGCAGCTGCATCGACTTCTCAATAAACTTAGCCAAATAGCGTGCCGTAGTCTCACCGCAACCGAAATGACCGCGACCGGTGTCGCAGAGAAACGAAATGACGCTTTCAGGGTACATCATCTGAAAAGCCAGTGCAGGACGCACACGAGCCTCCCACCATTCGTATTCACCCTCGACCATCAGTCCGGGTATGCCATCGATGTTTCGATTACGACCCCATTCTACGTTGGCCCTGCCATAGCCCGTGAGGTTGGTGCGGGGTGCATCGCCGTGGAAGGAGATGATGCAGAGCGTCCGGTTGGGATTCCATGCTGCAAAGTTCCATGGGAAGGTGGCTTGTGCCGAATGACCTAAGGGCACAACGGGTACCGAACCTATCTCTTTGTGGCTGCTTTGGTAGCCGATATTCTTCATCATATCCTCAAAGATGGTCTGACAGCCGGTCTGCGGATCCCAATTCTGCGAGAAGGCAGGAGCCACCCAGATAAGGGCAATGCCTAAGCGCTTCATTTCCTTGCGGAAGGTGTCCATCTTGAAGATACATTCCTCCGTCATGTTTTGTTGGGCTAACACGACGGCCTTCACCTGACTGATGCCATCGGGAATCCAGATATAAGCCACCGGAGCCTTACCTGTCTCTGACGAAAGCGGACCGTCAAGTGTTACCGAGAACTGATAGGGTCCCGAGGTCTCAGTGCCCACAGCGTATGTCAGCATGGGCAGTAATGCAAGCACAATGCCAATGAAGAATTGTTTTATCATATTCCTATCGGTAGTTCCAACTAATAATACAGTCTTATCGTGACAACGTAAACCGCATAGCTGCTCCACCGGAGGGCTGGAGCTTAAGCCGCAACGTTTGTCCGCCCTTCACTTTCAGTTGTTCCGTACGAACGTTGGTGCGCGTCTTGAGCGTAGGGTCATCGGTATAAAGGTGGAGCGTGTAGCGCTTGCCCTTTGTCAGGAACAAGGCGGTGTTGATAACTACTTCACGCGCCTCAAGCCCGTTCATTACACCCACATACCAGTCTGACGACGACCGGCGCGCCTGGACAATATATTTACCAGGTTCGCCGTCAAGGCAACGGCTGTCGTCCCATGTCGTCGGCACGTCCTTCCAGAACTGCAGTTCGGCCTCACCTTTATACATCTGAGGCTTGTCGTACCAGAGCAGGAACTCGACGGGACTGTAATAGACGACTGCCATTGCCAGCTGGTGGGCATGGGTATTCTTTATGCGATTGCTGAAATAGCATGGCGTATAATCAGCAGGTCCGCAGAGGAAACGCGTGAAGGGCAACACGGTATTGTGTCTGGCATCGGGCATTTCTTCGTTGCCGCCAATACCTTCTTGCGTTATCAGATTGGGCAGCGTGCGGCTGACACCTGTAGGCCGGTATTCGTCGTGAATATCGACCATCAAGTGGTGCTCCGCACATTTGCGCACAGCGTTGTGAAGCCATGTTGTCCAACCCTGCGATCCTACCTGTACAAAGCCGAACTTCACGCCCTTTATGCCAAGGCGCTCATAGATGGGCAAAATAGTGTCAAGCTGGGTGGCGAGCGCGCGCTGGTTGACATAGAGCCAGATGCCAATGCCGCGACTGCGTGCATAGTCGGTGATATCTTTGAGTGTAGTCTGCCAACGCTGTATCATCTCTGTGGCACGCGACGCGACTTGCATTTCAGGACCATACCAACCTGCGTCAAGCTCAACATATTGGAAGTTCATGGATTTGGCGAAGTCAATAGAAGCCTTAATTCGATCGCCCTGCAGGTCGCTTCGGAAAGCCTTGCCCGGTCGCACAAAGGAAAAGTCGCCCTTGGCTGGCTCATTGAGATTGAGTAACAGTTGCTTGTTATTAATAAGGTCAACAGCCTTGTCACCAGCCATGACGACTCGCCATGGAGTTGAGTAAGGCGTGATGAGGTCGGCATCGTCATAGAGTGAGACCTGGAGCGTGTTGTCAGCTTTCAGACGGAACTTGCCTCTCGGATAATCGATAAGTGCAGCCTCGCCCAATGCCACCCACGTGCCATCGGCAAGATGGAGAAGCAGAGGACGCTCGCTCTCGTCGGTCCATTCAGCACGCGTGAGGCCTGTCTCGTGGAAAGGGCCTTGCGCCCAATGCTCCTGCCAGGCCTTGGTACCTGGTGCGAAGACAAATGACGTGAGCTCATCAGTGACATGCATGAAGAGACCGTTGGTGGCTTCGGGAAAATGATAACGTATGGCCACACCCTCGTCATAAGCACGCACCACAATATCCAACAGATAGCTCTTGCGTTTCTCAAAGCCCATATTAACACTCTCGAGTTTCTTGCCCTTGATAAAATGAAGCGTAAGCTCGTGGTAATGGTCGCGCAACATGGTGTATTCTCCATAGAGCGGAATCCACGTGGTGTCCTTTTCTACAACATCGCTACCGGTCAGGTTCATATCGGCTGTCCATACAGCGGCACTGTCGCGCGGCACACCCATAGCCTGCTCCACGAGATGGTTGTCTATATTAAGTCCCAAGTCACCATGGGTAATCTCGCGACCCTGGAAGTTGATGACATAACGCATCTGCCCGTCAGTTTTCTGAAAGGTGAAGACGTATCGGCCGTCAGGTGAGGCAATAGTGCTGACTGGTTGCGCTGCCATGGTATGGAAGAGACTGCCAAAACAGACGACGAGCAAAAGTAGGATTCTCAATTTGAAATGCATTGGATGAAGATTTGGAGGGTTCGAATTGATGTGATATAATGGATCAGGGTTGCTTCGTGATAACCTTGTAATAGCCTTTCACCCTCATGCCTTGGTAACGCATCTCAGCGCCAGTAGCTGAGGAGAAAATATAATCAGTGCGTCCCGACTTGAGTCGGACAATGATGCCTACGGCAGATGCGTCGTTGCTCTTCGGTGTGAAATAACCGACCGATGCTATTTCGGAAGGCTCGCTCTTTGACGATGGTTCGTAGACGCTAACAAAGGGATGGTTCCACGCCTCACCCAGCTGGCGTGCCACGAAGGTGAGCACCGGCTGTTTTCCGATGGGGTAAGGCTGATCGGGCATGCGGTCATACTGCATGTTGACCGGGGAGAGTGCCTGATACACTTTGCGCTGCTTGTCGGCCTTCATCCACATTGTCATGGTAATGGTGTCGTTGACCACAAACTGGGCCTTGATGTCTTTAGCCATCGATGCGCCTTTCTTGTCATAAATATAGGAATAGGCATAGAGGTGACCACCGGCAAAGGCCAAGTCGTCAGTAGGCTTGAGGTTGAGCGTGCTGCCGTCGGCTGCTGTCAGCATCATATGCTGGCCAAGGTTATGATAGAAATAGTCATGTGTTTTGTCTTTGCCGTCCATGCGTTGTGAACGGAAGATGTCAACGTAGTAGCCACCGGTGGGTGACGTACGTACAATGCCGGTGGTGCGTTGCTGGTCACTATTGGTCTCAGGCTCGATGAAGTTCAACACACTGTGTGAGCGTCCCACCGTGCCGCAGGTATCTACCACCGTGAAAGGGTGCTGGCTCCACATGACAGCATAGGTGGAGATGCCATCGACGACCACTGTATTGTGGGCGGGCATTTGACTGTAGTATTCCTTATAGTCGTCACCGCTGTAGAGATATTTTCCGATGCCAGCATCAGGACCAAGCATATAACCTTTGCCGAAGAGTTCAAGAGAAATGCCATTGGCATGTTGGTGATTGCCAAGACTGCCATTGAGTGCCGCCATCAAGTCGTGACGCGGGGTCATGCCTGTACGCTGCACGAGCCAGGAGGCATTAGGCGAATAGAACAGCGGGCGCACATAATGTTCAATGAGCGATGCTGGGGCTTTGGGCTGAACAGCCTGTCGCAATGAGTCAAAACGGGCATAGAGGGTATCGTTGTGGTGGCGTCGCGCATAACTCAGCACATTGTCGATGCTCTTAGTCGAGAACCACGTGGGGTGGCTGTCACCATAGCCGATAAACATGCGGGCGGGTGTGAGATATTCCATTGCGGCAGGAATAGCCTTGAGCAGCACCGGCAATTGCTGGTAGAGGTCGATACCGGCCTTCTCGTCAAGCAGATTGGC
>Ga0256406_1003413_pt1 | contig 19832 bp, 19 predicted proteins | sample RumenRJG_03DNA_FD_185986 | JGI IMG/M metagenome (GOLD analysis project Ga0256406, IMG submission 185986) | Bovine rumen microbial communities from Lethbridge, Alberta, Canada - RJG_03 | ecosystem: Host-associated > Mammals > Digestive system > Stomach > Rumen | place: Canada: Alberta | collected...
ACAGAATGGCTAAATACCGCGAACTGTTGAAAATCCGAGACTCTTTCCTCATGCCTTCAACAGCAGAGAAAAGATATTGAATCAATCCGAAACTGGCACTTGACATTGGCTTTTACATAACAGATTCACTGTACATCCTCTTTCAAATGTCGTGATGATTACTTGATGATGGATTCCAGCCACCACTCAGGCTTCTCATAACCAAGGATCTTGACGACGGTAGCCGCAACATTTGCCAGGCCGAAGTCGTCTCCTTCCTTCATCTCTGTGCCTTCCGGACCATTGTAAATGGCAAACGGAGCTCTTGCCAGAGAATGAGATGTCTTCGGTTTTGGTGTGCCATCCGGGTTTGTTCCCTTGTCATACATCTCATCGGAGTTGCCATGGTCTGCTGTGACAATCAGTGTGTAGTCATTCTTCTTGCAGGCATCCATCAGTCTTCTCAGCATCAGGTCAACAGACTCGACACCAATCATGGTTGCCTCATAGTTGCCGGTATGACCGACCATATCGCCATTCGGATAGTTGCAGCGCAGGAACTGATACTTGCCAGAGGCAATAGCCTCAACCATCTTATCTGTGATCTCGCATGCCTTCATCCAAGGCTTCTTGTCAAACGGAATGATATCGGAAGGAATCTCAACCCAGTCTTCCAGCTCATCAGAGAACTTCTCAGAACGGTTGCCATTCCAGAAGTATGTCACATGACCGAACTTCTGTGTCTCAGAGCATGCAAAGCTGTGCACATCCTTCTGTACCAGATACTCGCTCATTGTATGCTCAATGTGCGGCGGTTCTACCAGGAAGTGCTCAGGCAGCTTGAGATCGCCATCATACTGCAGCATGCCTGCATAGTATACCTTCGGCTTCTTGACCTCATCGAATGCATTGAAGCCCTTGTTCATGTGTTCATGTAGTCAAATGCCTTGAAAATCTCAACGGCACGGTCACCTCTGAAGTTGAACAGAATGACGGAATCGCCATCATCAATCGTACCAACCGGATTGCCATCCTTGTCAGCTACCACAAAGCCCGGCAGATACTGATCTGTATAGCCGCCTTCCTTGCGGTATGTCTCAATAGCCTCACGGGCAGAAGAGAACTTTCTGCCATCACCCATGACATGGATGTGCCAGCCTTTCTCAACCATGCCCCAGTCAGCTTCATAGCTGTCCATCGTAATGACCATACGGCCGCCGCCGGAGGCAATCGCACAATGATAATTGTCATCATTCAAAGACTTGATGACATCTTCCAGCTGATCGACATACTGCAAAGCACTTGTCTCCGGTACATCACGGCCATTGAAGACCTGGATACAGGCATTCTGGAATCACTGGACGCGGCAGGCTGCACAACCTTCCAGAAGATCCGCTGCGGCATTCTGCCTCAGCTGTCCGCATCCTTTGTCTCCACGGTCATCTACCGTTTCGGCATCAACCTCAAGGATGCGACAACCCTCGGCCTCATCGGTGCCGGCGGCATTGGTGCATCCCTGGTCATCGCCATCTCAGGACGCAGATGGCGCATGGTAGGATCCTTCCTGCTCGCCCTCATCATCCTGGTACTGATCATCGAGTACTGCTCCACCAAGATCCGGGCAAGACTGGCAAGAGGCAGACAGTAAGAATATCAAGCTGGCACACGCCAGCTTTTTTGTCTCTTCAGATAATAAAAGACATAGACTTAAGATATGAAACACGTCACTCTCATCCTGATTCCGCTGCTGATCTTCGCTGGTGATACACCACTGCCGGATGATAATGAAGTTGGAGAACCCATTACGCCGGATTACACAACCTGGCAGAAAGATGTCAGAGAACGCATGATGGATCTGCGCGGCGTACCGGATGAGCGAAATCTGGTGCACGCTTCTGAAGATGATGATGGCTGAGGAAGCAGAGGCAAAACTGGGCCAAAGACTATAGTGTGTAAGCCATAGCAGGATCCCCGCTTATAAGGAAATATACAAAAAGATCAAGGATCTTAAGACGCCATACGGCTTGGTATGAGTAATACAAAAATTGAGGCCGACAACATCTAGATCAAACTCATCATCAGGATGGCTTACAGTTTTTGCTACATCCAGAGCATTCTGGACTTAGGATATCCGGTTTGTTCGGATTTACAAGTGATATTACCGCATCGGATATTGAAAATCGACTGATCAGTATAAACACTGGGATAGTGTGTGTTTCACTGACTATTACCGCTGAAGAGACAATAATCCATACTGAGGTAATCCATACTGATTTGTACATTAGTACTCTTATTTTCCAAAATTTAACTATTAAAGTGTAAAATGGAAAGAAGGAATATGAAAAAGAAAGTATTGATCGTAACCAATCATTCTTATATGCTCTGGCAGTTCAGAAGAGAATTGATTAATTCTTTATTAAAGAAATATCAGGTAAGTATATCTACACCTTTTGTTGGTCATGAAGCAGATTTTGCCAGAATAGGATGTAATATGATTCAGACAGATCTGGAAAGAAGGGGGATGAATCCGCTTCATGATTTCAAGCTGATCGGACACTATAAACAGATTTTAAAGGATGAAGATCCTGACTTTATTATCACGTATTCAATCAAGCCAAATATCTACATGGGGGCCTTATGTGCCAAGCAGGGAATTCCCTATTCAGTAAATATTCAGGGACTAGGCACAGCATTCCAAAATCCTGAGCTGCGTATTGTTGTATCCCGGATGTACCACCATGCCTGCCGTAAAGCTAAATGTATATTCTTTGAGAATCAGAGTAATGCAGATTTCTTTTCGAACAAAAAAATAATCAAAAAAGACAAAGCTGTTGTACTCCCTGGTGCAGGTGTTAACCTGGATCAGTATGCTTATACACCATATATGACGCATGATGATCACAAGTTCCACTTCCTGTATCTTGGCAGAATTATGCATGAGAAAGGAATAACAGAACTATTTAATGCAGCTAAACAACTGTATCAAACCAATCAAAACTTTGTGCTGGATATCATAGGATTCTATGAAGATGAATACAAGCAGAGTGTTGAAGAACTTGTAAGCAAAGGAATTGCTCACTTCTATGGCTTCCAGAAGAATCCTGTTCCTTTCTATCAGCAGGCAGACTGTGTCATTAACCCAAGCTATCATGAGGGTATGTCCAATGTTCTTCTGGAGGCAGCTTCTGTAGGACGAGTCGTGATTGCTACTGATATTCCAGGTTGCAGAGAATCAGTTGAAAATGACAGAACAGGATATCTGGTGAAACCAAAAGATACTGCTTCTCTGTTGCATGCCATGGAAACAGTCCTTTCCCTGTCTGAGCATAAGCTTTCCGAGATGGGCATGGACGGCCATCTGAAGATGGAAAATGAGTTTAACCGCTATAAGGTAGTCAAGCAGGTGATGGAGGCCTGTGGTTTATGATGGCTTTGCTGAAATCACCTTACATCATTATTCTTGTCTGGCTTGCTTTTATGTATTTTGTCGGGCAGGCTGATGTCTTTAAAGAGCATGTCGTGATCTATGGGGAAAGCAAGGTCCGCTATAAATGGTGGTTTGCTTTCCTTGTGTTTTTTCCGGTTATTTATATGGCGGCAACCAGAGGAGATGTTGCAGATACTGGGGCATATAAGATGACATACTTTAATATGCCATCTGGTTTGATTGCTGGTATCAAGGCTGGCCTTGAGGCAGATAAAGACCAAGGTTTCTATGTCCTGACGGGAATTCTTCATGCTATCTGTGGTGCACATTATGTCTGGTATTTCTTTATCATTGCTTTTATTCAGGGAATAAGTCTTGTCTCAATCTACCGAAAATATTCAACCAGTTTTTTCACTTCTATTTTTTTGTTTATTGTATCGAGTGATTACTATTCATGGATGTTTAATGGTATCCGTCAGTTTACTGCAGTTATCATCATCTTTGCGGCAACAGACTGGCTGGTAAGAAGAAAGTATATTCGATATCTTCTTGTTGTTATATTTGCTTCATTCATGCATAAGAGTGCGCTGCTAATGATCCCGATCACTTTTATTGTGCAGGGACGTGCCTGGAACAAACGTACTCTTATCGCGATCTTTTTCGCTATTCTGGCAGTTGTCTATGCCAATCAGTTTACAAATATCCTGAATGATGCCCTGCAGGAAACGCAGTATAAGAATGTAGTAAGTGACTGGAATGAGTTTGAAGATACAGGTACCAATATCATTCGTGTTGCAGTTTATTCTGTACCAGCATTCTTATCGATTATCGGATATAAAACAATCCGTGATGAAGGTGATGATCTGATTAATATCTGTACGAATATGTCAATTCTGACAGCAGGTATTTATCTTGTATCTTCATATACCAGCGGTATTTTTGTAGGTAGATTGCCTATTTATTGCTCACTGTATAATTACATACTGCTGCCGTGGGAAATCAAACATATGTTTACGAGACGTTCCACATCAACTGTGAATATGTTAATGATCCTGGCATATCTTGCTTTCTATTATTATCAGATGCATGTCGCATGGGGGGTGTTCTGATGATACGTGTTCTGCAGATTGTAACCTATATGGGCAGAGGCGGTCTGGAGACGATGTTAATGAATTACTATCGTCATATTGATCGGTCGAAAGTACAATTTGATTTTGTTGTACACCGTGATTTTAAAGCAGACTATGATGATGAAATCCTTTCTCTGGGCGGGAAAATCTGGCATATGCCCCGTCTAGTTCCCTGGAGCAATAGCTATAAAAATCAACTTTCCCGATTTTTCATAAATCATTCGGAATATCAGATTGTACATGTACACCAGGACTGCCTGAGCTCTGTTGCTTTGAAGTGTGCACAACAGGTAGGAATTCCTGTCAGGATAGCTCACAGTCATAACAGTAACCAGGATCATAATTGGAAATACTTAGTTAAGCTGCATTATAAAAAGAAAATTCCTAAGTATGCCACAGATCTTTTTGCCTGCAGTAAGATTGCAGGAGAATGGATGTTTGATGGACATGATTTCAAGGTTATACCTAATGCCATTGATGTGAAGCAATACCAGTTCAATGCAACAGTCAGACAAAAAGTCAGAGATGAGTTTCATTTAGACGACAAATTTGTCATTGGCCACGTGGGGAGATTTGATCCTCAGAAAAATCAGTCTTTTTTATTAGATGTCCTCGCAGAGATCAGAAAGCAATGTGATGCGGTCCTGTTGCTGGTTGGAGATGGAGACTTAAAGGAAAAAGTAAAGGAAAAAGCGGAAGCAGCAGGCTTATCTGAATCTGTCATCTTCATGGGTAAAAGATCCGATGTAAATGAACTGCTACAGGCCATGGATGTCTTCGTATTTCCTTCCTTGTATGAGGGATTAGGTATCGTAGCTATAGAAGCACAGGCTGCTGGACTGCTATGCCTGATATCTGATCATGTACCTCTGGAGTGCAAGGTAACATCACTGGTGAAACAGATTCCTCTGGATGACGGTGCGGAACAATGGGCAGACGAAGTGCTAAAGGCAAAAGAGATAAAGCGCACGGATCAAACAGGATCCATTACTAAAGCCGGATACAACATTGAAGAAGAAGCTCCTAAACTGCAGCAGTTTTATCTGGATAAGGCGGCATCACTATGACAGCATTCCTGACCGTATTTACCCCTGCCTACAATCGTGCAGGGACAATCAAAAGAACATATCAAAGTCTATTGAATCAGGATAACAAAGACTTTATCTGGCTTGTGATTGATGATGGCTCTGTTGATAATACGGGAGAGCTTGTAAAAGGCTGGATGAAGGAAGATAACGGCTTTGAGATCCAGTATATCTATAAGCAGAATGGTGGTATGCATACTGCTCACAATACTGCCTATAAGAATATTCATACGGAATTAAACGTATGTATTGACTCGGATGATGCCCTGGCACCAGGAGCAGTAAGCAGTATTTATTACAAATGGCAGGAAGTTAAAGATAAAGGATATGCCGGCATCATTGGACTTGATGCTGATATGAACACTGGGAAAGTCATTGGTACAAGCTTTCCTGAAGGAATGAAGGAAACAACACTGACTGGCTTTTATGCAGCAGGAGGTAAAGGCGACAAGAAGCTTGTATACAGAACAGATGTAATCAATAAGTATCCTGCATATCCTGTCTTTGAGGGTGAAAAGTATGTCGCTCTTGCATATAAGTACAGACTGATTGATCAGGACTATAAGCTTGCCGTACTTAACAAAGTTTTATGCAATGTGGAATACCAGCCGGATGGTTCATCTGCTACCATGTATCAGCAGTATGTAAAGAATCCAAAGGGATTTGCGTTCTGGCGGAAAGTATGTATGCAGTACCCGGAATCAAAGAAGAGATTACTGATTGACTGCATGCATTATGTAGCAGAGAGTAAACTTGCAGGAAATAAACACTATATTCAGGAATCACCAAGAAAGGTATTAACTGCATTGATGGTGCCAGCAGGAAAGCTGCTGTATAAAAGAATCACAAAAGATAAAGGAAATATTTGAAAAAAGATTGATGGGGGGCAATCCAAATGGAAGAAAACCAGTTTGAACAAATATACGTGATTATTCCAGTATACAATTGCAAGAATTACTTAATAACATCAGTTAATTCTGTTTTAGAGCAAAATTATCCTGGCATATCAATTATTATTGTGGATGATGGATCCACAGACGGATCTTCACAGCTATGTGATGAACTAGCAAGTAAATATGATAATATTATCACTATTCATCAGAAAAATGGTGGTGTCTCATCCGCTAGAAATACAGCAATAGATTATCTTGTTAATTCTGGAATCAATAATGGATATATATCTTTTCTTGATGCGGATGATTTCTGGAGTCCTCATTTTTTTGATGAAGATATAGTGAAAATAATTAATCAGAAATATACGCTTATTAGTTTTACGAGTACAATGTGTGATGAAAAATGTAAAAAGCGCACATCAGTAATTCCGATTGAAGAAGGATTACATGAAGGTGGTGCAAAAGCCGTTTGGATAGTAAGCTACCAGCAGCATTGTGGTGCAATGCTGTATTCTATTAAATTAATAAATGATTATAATTTACGGTTTATGCCAACAAAATATTGTGAAGATGTTTCATTTCGTATGCAATGCTTGTATTTGACTGATACCATTTATTTACATAACTCGTTGTTGTATTATTATCGAATGAATCATAAATCAGCCGTCCATAATAGAAATTTTGGGATTTCACATTTTCCTCAAATCATAGATACATGGATAAAAACGGATGAAAAAATGTCAGTGTATGCAAACGATAAAAGAGGAAAATTAGATGAAGGGAAAAAAATAGCAAAGGTTTTAATTATGGATATGATAGACGAACATTATCAATTTTTTGGTAATGAAAAAGAGATTGATATCATTATGAAAAGTCATCCAGAATACCAAAAATTATTGGAAAGCAACTGGGGTGAAAAAAAGCAACATGATAGGTACCAGTATATGTTAAACCATCCAATTGCATATAAAGTAAAACAATATTGCAAAGGAATCTTTATTCAGATCAAAGTAATAATAATGAGAGGTGTTATTGTAAGAGAAATTGTTTATCGATACAGATTTAAGGTTCCAATGAATATTGATTAATAAAATGAGATAATCTATAAATGTAAAAAAATTAATATGATAAAAACGCTATTTCTGATTCATGATCTTGGGCAAGGCGGAGCTGAGAAAGTTCTTGTAAATCTTGTCAATCATATGGATACTGACAAGTTTGACATTACTGTAATGTCTCTTTTTGATTGCGGAGAGAACAAACAGTTTCTATCCAGGAAAATCAAATATAAGTATTGCTATAAAAAAATGATCAGGGGAAATTCACATCTTATGAAGCTGCTATCTCCTGAACAGCTTCATAAGAAGCTGATAAAAGATAAGTATGATATGGAAATCTCTTATCTAGAAGGCCCCTGTGCCAGGATTATCAATGGATGTACAGATCCAGGTACAAAAAAGGCATGTTGGATTCATATCGAGCAGCATACAAAAGAGAGGGTATCTGCTTCTTTCAGAAGCTATCAGGAAGCAGTTCACTGTTATAACCAATTTGATAATATCGTTTGTGTCAGTGAAACAGTGAAGAGCGATTTTTCTTCATTGATTCCATTAAAGAAAGAACCAGTCGTCTTATATAACACGAATGATTCACAAGCTATTCTGCAATTATCAGAAGAACCGATTACTGATATTGAATTTGATAAAGATGAAATCAAACTTGTTGGTGTTGGAAAGCTGCTGCAGAACAAGGGATTTGACAGACTTCTGAGAATAACAGAGAGATTACGGGCAGATTATCCTGTTCACTTATACATTCTGGGAAGCGGGCCAGATCAGGAAAAACTGGAATCGTATATTCAGAATCATCAGATGAGTGCATATGTTGATTTACTTGGATATCAGCTGAATCCATATAAGTATATGAAACAGTGTGATCTGTTTGTATGTGCCAGTCATGCGGAGGGGTTTTCTACTGCAGCAACGGAAGCCTTGATATTAGGTGTTCCAGTTTGCACAGTGGAAGTGTCCGGTATGAAGGAAATGCTGGGCAGCCATAATGAATATGGAATTGTCACAAGTAATGATGATGAAGCGTTATATGAAGGAATAAGATCATTGCTGGCAGATCCACAATTGTTACAGCATTATAAAGAAGCTGCTGCTTTAAGGGGAAAGGATTTCAATATAGAGAATACTGTTCGTAAAACAGAAGATTTTTTCTTAAGCATAGGAAAATAGTATGAATGATACAACGATTAGCGTAATAGTTGCAGCATACAATGTCAGTGAATGGATTGAGGAATGTTTGGATAGCATTATCAATCAGACCTATAAAGACTTAGAAATCATTGTCATTGATGATGGTTCTACTGATACAACCGGAAATATTATTGATCGTTACGCAGCCACAGATAGTCGTATTGTAACTGTTCATCAGAAAAATGCAGGATTAGTTGCTGTCCGCGAGCATGGCATTAAACTTGCAAACGGAAAGTATGCAGCATTTGTAGATGGAGATGATGCTTTGGAACCTGACATGTATGAAAGGCTTATGAAGAATCTGTTGAAATACGATGCAGATATTTCTCATTGCGGTGTTGCATTCTGTTGGCCTGATGGAAAAGTAGATCAACATTATGGAACAGGAAAGCTAATTGTCCAGAATAATTTTGAAGGCCAGAAAGATCTTCTGGAAGGTAAGCAGGTTGAACCAGGGCTCTGGAATAAGTTGTATAAGACAGAGATATTAAAAAACAGTTGTTTGGATACGAGTGTTTTAAATAATGAAGATCTCTTGCGAAACTTTATCGTATTTCAGCGGGCAAAGAAAAGTGTATTTGAAGACTTTTGTGGATACAGATACAGGCAGCGCCCAGGATCAATGTCAAAAGATCAGTCTAAGATCATTACGATAAGTAATCATATATTCCGTGCAAGGCAGCTGATTGTAGAACATTCAACAAATGATATTTATCCTTATGCTATGCAAACATGGATGAGCTGCGTTGTGAACTTTTTAAAACAAGTATCTGGAAGTAAGGATTCAGAATTAAAAAAATATGGAAATCAATGTAGACAATTTCTGAAGATGCACCACTCTGATTTCAAATATCTTAGTAAAAAGCAGAGAGCTTTGGCAAATATGTACTTATATTTACCATCATTGGGTAATCTTGTATATGGTATTTACCAAAAGCGGAGATAACAAATGGATGCATTAATATCTGTAATTATTCCTGTATATAAAGTAGAAGAGTATCTGGAGGATTGTATCAGGTCTGTGATTCAGCAGACATATAATAATCTGGAAATTATTCTAGTGGATGATGGATCACCTGATCGTTGCCCACAAATATGTGATTCTTGGGTAAAAAAAGACAGCAGAGTATCAGTTATTCACAAAGAAAACGGTGGTCTTTCAGATGCACGCAATGCTGGCCTTGATCATTGTCATGGAGATTATATTGCTTTTGTCGATAGTGATGACTGGATAAAACCACAGATGTTTGAAAGAATGTTGCATGTAATTCAATCTGAAGATGCGGATATCTGTGCTTGTGGAATTGAAAAACATTATGATGATGGACATATATCGTCATGGAAGATTCCATCACTTAAGGGAAACAAAGAAAAGATATATGAGAACTTATATCATGATACAAAATATCCAGTGGAAGCATGTAATAAACTTTATAAAAGATGTCTTTGGGAACAGATTCGCTTTCCGAAAGGAAAACTTTGTGAGGATGCATTTACAACATATTTATTGATAGATAAGGCAAAGATTATTGTTCAGATACAGGATAATCTCTATTGTTACAGGATTCGGGAAAACAGTATTATGACTTCATCATTTTCAAGTAAAAGGATGGATGAAGAAGAAGCCTGGCGAGTTAACTACCAATTTATGAAAAAGAACTATCCATCAGTTGCCAGGGTGGCATTTGATTTCTATTTACAGAAAGTTTTTGTATTGATTCATGCGATTCCATTTGAAAAAATCGACATTTACCAAAACTATACGGAATATTTGCTGAATATTTTGGAAAGAAACAGATCATATGTTTTATTCAAGAGCAGCTTACCTGTAAAATTCCGGATAAAATATCTGCATGAAGTACAGAAATTAACAAAAGTATTTTCACGGGAGCATTGTGCATGATTGCTACGAAAGAAGATTTGCAAAAATATCTCCATATCGAAAATGGATTATATCATCCTCCGACAGGTATAAAAAAAATTATATATTCCTTTCGGAATGATAATAATTATCTGAGATGGAAGCTTGTAAAACAGCTTAGAGTACAGGAGTACTGCTTTAACAATCGGAATCGAAATATATTATTTCGACTAAAGTTTGAAATAGAAACAAGAAAACTTAAAAACTTGAATTGAAGCTTGGAATTGAAATAAATGGAGCAAGTTTCCAGGAAGGGCTGATGATATATCATACCAATGGCATTGTGGTTAATGGCGATGCACGCATTGGGAAAAACTGTAAGCTTCATGGTTCCAATGTAATAGGAAACATGGGTACAGATCTTGGCGTTCCAACTATTGGAGACAATGTCAGACTTGGTGCTGGTGCAAAGGTACTAGGTAATGTCAGAATAGCTGATAATGTAAAGATTGGAGCAGGTGCTGTAGTGCTCCATGATTGCCTGGAAGAAGGTGCATTATTGATAGGAATTCCAGCTGAAATACATCGTAGTAATAAGTAAAGAGGTTTTATGGCTCCAAAAAGTAGGACGGAATACTCCGTGATTAATATGTTCACGGGGATGATCGGATATTTATTGAATACAATCATTGGGTTTGTTTGCAGAATTGTATTTGTTCGAACACTCTCAGCAGAATATTTAGGCGTAAGTGGTTTATTTACAAATATTCTTTCAGTGCTTTCATTGGCTGAGTTAGGAATCAGCAGCGCTATTGTTTACGCATTATATAAGCCTATTGCAGAAAACGATGAGGATAAGATTACTGCAATTATGCAGTTCTATAAAAAGGCTTATGAAATAATTGGGATTGTTGTAGCGCTAGCAGGACTAATTACCATGCCATTTCTTCATCTGATTATCAGAAATCCACCTGCAATTCATGAAAATCTGTATGTACTGTATTTGTTATATTTACTTAACACTGTAAGCAGTTATTTCTTCAGCTATCGGGCTTCATTACTAACAGCTATGCAGAGACAATATATTGTTTCTGGATACAATTATGTGATAACGATTGCGCAAAGTGCTTTACAGACTATCTTTCTTTTACTTACGCATCAGTATATTACATATCTTCTCATACAGATTATTGGTGGCTTTGTTTATAACATTTGGGTTTCTCATAAGGCGGCGAAAGATTATCCATATATATTGCGTAAAAACGTTCAGCCTCTTTCAAAAGTTGAAAAACGTTCAATATTTATCAATATCAAAGCATTGGCTATCAATAAAATCTCCGGCGTGTTGGTGAATAGCACAGATAATATTGCAATTACATATTTTACAGGATTTAGCTCAGTTGGTTATGCTTCAAATTATAGCCTTCTTAGTTCTATGGTAGGCAGTTTGATAGGTCTGGTTTTTAATGCTTTACCAGGAAGTGTTGGAAATTTAAATGCTACTGCTTCCAAAGAAAAAAGCTATCAATTTTTTAATGCATTAAATTTGATGGATTTCTGGCTCTTTGGCTGGGGTGGTATTGGAATAGCAGTTGTATCTACTGATTTAGTTAAGTGGTTCTATGGAGAACAATATGCACTGCCCTTCTATATACCTCTGATTTTGGCAGTGAATTTATATACAATCGGTATGCTGCAAGCTTGTTACACATATAAAAGTACACTTGGACTGTTCCGATATGGACAATATCTGCTGTTCTTTACAGGTATCATAAATCTTGTGTTAGATATAGTAATGGGAAAAATCTGGGGAATGTTTGGGATTTATCTTGCAACACTTATCGCAAGAGCATGTACCAATCTCTGGTATGAACCGTATGCAGTATATAAATATGGCTTGAATAAAAATCCATTAATATTCTGGAAACGCTATTGCTGGTATGCATTCATATTATTAATTGCCGGATCGTTAAGTTATTTTGTCTGCAGTTTTTATCATTTTCATATTGCGGTCAACGCAATATTGAAATTCATTACATGCTGCATTATTCCAAATATTGTTTTCATTCTCTTCTTACACAAGACTCAGGAGTTTACGTACCTGAAGGAGAAATTTTCCAGCGTTATTAATGGAATATTCAGGAGGATGAGTAAATGATTCCGAAAGTAATACACTACTGTTGGTTTGGTGGTAATCCAAAGCCTGAATCATTTAAAAGATATTATGCGTCATGGAAGAAGTATTGCTCAGATTATGAGATTAAAGAATGGAATGAATCCAATTTTGATGTCAACTGTTGCTCTTATGTAGCAGAGGCATACAAGATGAGAAAATGGGCATTTGTAACTGATTATGCAAGATTATGGATTATCTATACATACGGAGGCATTTATTTGGACACTGATGTTGAAATAGTCAAACCTCTGGACGATTTGTTAAATAATCATGCATATTTTGGCTTAGAGAATACAGGAACTATTAATAAAGAATATTGTATTAATACAGGCCTTGGATTTGGGGCAGAAAAAAACAACTCAATTGTATGTAAGATGTTACAAGACTACACTAACGAACATTTTATCAGAGAGGATGGAAGTTTAAATCTACAAGCATGTCCTGTCAGAAATACAGCATCTGTTCGGAAATTATTGCCAAAAAATTATTCGGGAAATGAGATTATTCGCATTGATGGTACAACAATTTTTCCCACGGAATATTTTTGCCCATTAGATGCCAGTGGAATTCAGTTGCATAAAACAAAGAATACATATTCGATTCATTGGTATACAGCATCATGGTTAAACGAAGATCAGATGGTCGTTCATAAATATCGAATATTCAGAAATAAATGCCAGCGACTATTTGGAGAAAAAGTTGGTGATTTCTTAGCTCGTCTGGTGTATTTACTAAAGCCAAAGGAAAGAAACGTACTAAAGAAAATGTGATGTTGGTCACACTAAAAAATTACTTTCTGATTTTTGATAGTAGAAATATAAATGTATGAATTTGATTATCTGTTAATATAGGGCTGTTTGTTTGGGGTGGAAGATGGCAAAAATTTCCGTGGTCGTTCCGGTATTCAACGCAGAAAAGACGATTCGAAGATGCTTGGATTCTATTTTGAATCAAACATTTGGAGATTTTGAAGTATTAATTGTTGATGATGGCTCTGATGATAATACTGCTGCAATCATTAAACAAGAATATATCGAGCGAGATAAACGTTATAAATTGTGGATGCTGAAACCTTCAGGACCATCTGCTGCCAGAAACGTTGCATTGAAACATATTACTGGCTCTATCGTGGTCTTTATCGATGCAGATGACTTTATTGAAAAGGATTATTTTTTAGCATTGACGAGGAAATTTCGCGATAGTGATGCTGATGTAGTCTTTATTGGCTGCAATGTGATTGATTACAGAACAGGAAACGTCATCGATCAGAAGATCCCGCTGAAAAATGATACTGGATATTCTGAAGTAATTGAGTATTTATCGGATAATGATCTCTTTGGATATACGTGGATAAAGGCGTTTAAATTCAGTGCTATTGAAGGCGTATTTTTTCAGGAAGGATTAAATCTTTTTGAAGATGAATTATTTGCGTGCGAGATACTTAAGAAACATCCAAATATTGCTGTGCTGAGCGAAGCATTATATGACTATGTTGTCGGAAATGGCACTGCTTTGACAAAAGTGACATATCAGGACTATCCGCAGAAATGTGATCTTGTATATAAGGCATGGAAAGAAATTGAAGTCAGTAACAGTTTTCTTGTACAGAAAAGCAGGATGATGGTAGAAAAGTGCCGATATTACCTATTTGAACATTCAGTAAATTTGAGAAGTTTTGTTGATCAGGTCGGTGAAAGTAAATTCTTTTCAGATTCTCAGTTAGATGATACGTTCAGTAAGTCAATCAGGAGCCGTAACTATTTAGCAGTATGGATATCGAAGTGGTTATATAACGGCAAGGTTATGCTTGCTAATATGATGAAAGGAGGATCAGATGAGTAAGAAAATATATATGTATTTTCATGCCGGAAGTGCAAATCACGGCTGTGAAGCTATTGTTCGTTCTACAAGACAATTTTTGGATACAAATCCAGTTCTTTTTTCGTCTGACTTCAGCCAGGATCAGAAATATGGCGTCGATCAATTGGTAGAACAAGGGATTCATCAGGATCATGAATACTCTTTTGCTGAGAAAGTTAAGAGTGTTATTACATCTAGGTTTTTAAAGAGTGATAAGTACGGATATGAACTTGTATCTAAATATGAAGCAGTTGATTTTGAACCTGGATCAGTTGCAATGTCAATTGGCGGAGATAATTATTGTTATGGTTCTGCTTATAACTATCATCTGGCGGGTTTAAACAGTGAGCTTCATAAAAGAAGAATTAAGACAGTTCTGTGGGGATGTTCCATCGAGCCTTCAACAGTAACCAACGAAATGAAAGAAGACTTTGGAAAGTATGATTTGATTGTTGCCAGGGAAACGATCTCTTTCAATGAGCTCCGAAAATACAATCACAATACAATTCTTGCATGTGATCCTGCGTTTACATTGCCAAAAGCTATGATACAACTGCCAGATGGATTTTCGAAAGATAGCACAGTTGGTATCAATATCAGTCCATTAATCCAGAAAAATGAAACTGTACCTGGAATTACAATGAAGAATTATGAGAGGATGATCGAGTATATTCTGAATAATACAGACTATAGAATTGCTCTTATTCCGCATGTGGTTGTTATTGATAATGATGATCGTATTCCATTAGATCAGCTTTATCAAAAATATAAAGCAACTGGTCGTCTTTTCATGGTTGAAGATCATAATTGCATGGAATTAAAGAGCTATATTGCTAACTGTAAAATGTTCATTGGTGCAAGAACACATGCTACGATTGCGGCATATTCTACAAATGTGCCAACACTGGTAATTGGCTATTCTACAAAGGCGAAGGGGATTGCAAAGGATCTTTTCGGTTCAGAGGATCATTATGTGTTGCCGGTGCAGGCATTGAGAAATGAAGACGATATGACACAGGCTTTTGAATGGCTTGATGAACATAGTGACGCAATCAGAAGACATCTGGGAAAAATTATCCCAGACTATTGCAGCAGTATTAGTAAAGCTATAGAACATGTTAAGATGCTATGAATCAGACATTGAATCTCGAAAGCTTAAAAAATAAAAAAGTAGCTTTGCTTCTTCCATGGCTGAGAATGGGAGGGACAAATGTAGTTGCACTGAGATTTGCTTCAGAGCTGTCAAAGTATTGTGATGTGACTTTAATTCTTTCTGAAAATGTTGGGGAACTGCTTCAGGACGTTCCAGAGAACGTGCATGTAATTATTGACCAGATGAACGATTTCAAAACATTTTTCAAAAATGATTTGAAGCAATTCCGGATAAAGAATCTTTTTAAAGATATTCGATATTATTTAAATATTAAGAATAAGAAGGATGGAATAAATAATTATTCATACATTGTTAAGAGAAACCATTACGTTACAGATACAGTGTTTGATTGTGCAATATCCTTTCATGGCCAATCACCTGAAAGACTGCTGAATTTGATATACAGGGTTCATAGCAGAAAGAAAGCAGCCTGGATACATGGAGAAATGAGTTTTTCAAAACAAGAATGTCATGCAATGGGAAACTATTATCGCATGTTAGATCATTTGTTTTTTGTATCCACCGCAACCATGGAATCATTTTTGAAGATAATTGATTTTAATCGAGAACAGACAACGGTCTACTACAATCCAATTGATACATCTAAGATTATTTCTTTATCTGATCAGTCTTTTTCTGAGCCTTTTGAGACAGATTATATAAATATTCTTACTGTAGGAAGAATATCTCCTGAAAAAGGGCAGAATATGATACCTGAAATCACAAGAAAGCTGTTGGATAAAGGATATAAAGTCAGATGGTATTTGATTGGAAACGGGCCTTCAGAAAAGAATATTCATGATCTAATAAATAAGTATCATGTTAAAAATAATGTTTATATGCTTGGCGTGAAAAACAATCCATATTGCTACATGAAGGCATGTGATCTTTATGTGCAGCCATCTTATACAGAAGGTTATTCAACAACAATTTGTGAAGCAGGGATTCTTGGCAAAGCAATCATCGGGACTAAAACATCCGGCGGCATTGCTGAACAGATTACAGATGGAATTGATGGAATGATTGTTGACCCAACTGCTGTGGGCCTACAAAGTGGGATTGAAAAACTAATCAACGATCAGAACATGAAAAAAAAGCTTGAAGAAAATATTCTGAAGAAGGATTTCACTGGAAAGGGTGAAATCGATAAATTTCTTCAATACTTAAACAGCTGAAACACTTAGAGAGATAAACAGCTTTGTAGTGCTGTAATTATCATATTTGATAAGTTCTATATGTGTATAGATAGGAGACGCAATGATTATCCTGGATGATATGAATCAATGCACTGGGTGTACTGCATGTGAATCAATATGCCCGTTCGATGCAATTGCAATGACTGAAAATGAATTAGGCTTTTTTTATCCTTTGATTGATACGTCCAAATGTGTTGAATGTGGGTTGTGCAGAAAGACTTGTCCTATTAATCAAAAGCTCAGAATATCAGAAAGATCCAGATGTTTTGGAGTCATAAATAATAATAAAGACGAAAGATTAAAAAGCTCGTCTGGTGGTGTATTTCCATTATTGGCAAAAGTAATATTAGGTGAGCTTGGTATTGTCTATGGAGCTACATACAATGATCAGGATATAGTCGAACATATCAGAGTATCAGACCTGCAGGACCTACCTCGCCTCCAAGGTGCAAAGTACACGCAGAGTAATCTGCATGATACTTTTATGAATGTAAAAACAGACCTTGAAAATGGTAAGAAAGTATTATTTTCCGGGATTCCGTGTGAGATTGGTGGATTAAAAAGTTATCTGAAAAAAGACTACGATAATTTATTAACTGTAGATCTTGTTTGTCATGGTGTTCCCTCACCAAAGGCGTGGAAACAATATTTGAAATATAGGATGGAAAAAGATCATGAAGCAGATCTTCCCAGAACAGTGAATTTACGTAATAAAGATTCTGGCTGGAGTAAATACAACTATTCGGTAAAATTTTCCTACGATGATAAAGCGTACAAGAATATTAATGGTAATGATCCATACATGACAGCATTTGTATCAAACAAACTTTCCAGGCCGTCGTGTGAAAATTGCCACTTTAAAGGAATAGAGAGATGCAGTGATCTGACCCTTGGAGATTTTTGGGGTATTTGGGATATCGATAGTCAGATGGATGATAATATGGGTACTTCATTAGTAATAACGCATACTCAGAAAGGCCTTCATGCATTAGACAACATTTCTGAATACTGCAAGATTAAAGAATATCAAGTTAATGATGCAGTTCAAGGAAATCCATCAATTGTTGCCAGTTCTGCAGCTGACAGTAGAAGAAATGAGATCCTAAAGGGAGATATAAATCAGGAATATAAACATGTTGATGATGATATTTCAAAGAGGAATTCTCCTCCTGGTATTTTGAAACGATTGGCTAATAAGTTGAGACAAAAAACAAAAATCTAACGATAAAAATAAACAGCGCTGCAAGTCTAAAACGTTAGTAAGTGAAAATTTTAGCAGTGATAAAACGTTAAGAACAATATATCGTCCAAGGGGGAGGGAATATAGAGATGAATGATAATCAACCAGAAAAATTGCGAAAACACACTAACGTATACTTAATAATTTCAGTAGTAATGAACGTAATCATATTTTCATTCTGCTCGACGACATCACCATTGTATGCATTTTGTGATGAGTCACATGTATTTTTTAATGTTGGCAAAGCCATACTAAAAGGAAAAGTACTTTATAGAGATATTTTGGAGCAGAAAGGTATCTTGATATACCTTATTCAAATTCCAGCATATCTCATTTCACATACAAATTTTACAGGTGTATGGCTGATTGAGATTTTTTTATTAAGTTTATGTGTATATTATTTATATAAGATTGCATACCAAATTTCCAAGAGTGATATCTGTGCATTGTTTTCGACAGTAGTTTGGGGGGGGATTGTATTTACAAGTCAGGCATTAGCTAGTGGTCAAATTGCAGAAGTATATTTGTTACCATGTTTTTCGTTCTCCTTATATTCTATGGCTGTTGTTTTTTATGAACAAAATACTTTGAATCATTTACAGTTGTTTCTAAATGGTATCATGGCAGGAATAATACTTTGGACAAAATATTCATTGCTTGGATTCTATTTTGCTTTTGGTATCGCGATATTAATAAATGGGACAATTAACAGGCAGACTAAAAAAGCCATTAAGGATGCACTTGTCTATATCAGTGGTATTGTTGCTGTTACTATTCCGTGTGTTTTATATTTTGCTGTAAATCATGCACTTTCTGATTTAATTAATGCGTATTTGATTAATAACATAAGCAGCTATGGAAATGCAATTTCATTAAAGGGAACCTTACTCGGATATTATGATACGGTTATCTGGGAACTTAGATGGAGTCCATTATTTTTCTGCTCGCTTGTGATATCAGCTTTTTGCATATTGATATTTGGTAATAAACAGAGCAAGTACTATTTGCTTTTAATGGGTATATTTCAATATTTGTTTGTATTTAGTCATGGAGCAATGTTCAATTATTACTTGTTTGCGTTTGCCGTCTTTGTCATTTTTGGAGTAGCATATTTCAGTAAATTTCTTGCACACTTAATAAAAAGACTAAAGATAAAATGTTATAGCTTGAAAATAGCAGCAACCGTAGGTATTTGTGTAATATCAGTAATTACAGCTTTTGATTATAAACCATTTCCAAATGAATTTTTAAAAAATAAGTATGATCTGGCGCAATATCAATTTGCCAAGATTATGAATAGTGAGACAGAAAAGCCTACCCTGATGCAATATGATTCTATGGATGCTGGCTTTTTTACTGCAGCTGATATTGTTCCATCTACATGGGCATATTGTAAACTAAATGTGAAAAATGATGCGATGGTCCAAGATCAGCTAAACACCATAAAAATTTGATAACTTAAATCAAGCCCTTTTTCGGAGATTTCTTCGATAAATTCATAAGCTTCAGAATTTTTCTGATCGGCCACCACGAAAAGAGGAGACAGGCTCCCCGGTTTTGAAAATTCGTTC
>Ga0256406_1003414_pt1 | contig 19829 bp, 15 predicted proteins | sample RumenRJG_03DNA_FD_185986 | JGI IMG/M metagenome (GOLD analysis project Ga0256406, IMG submission 185986) | Bovine rumen microbial communities from Lethbridge, Alberta, Canada - RJG_03 | ecosystem: Host-associated > Mammals > Digestive system > Stomach > Rumen | place: Canada: Alberta | collected...
TTAAGGACGAATCAAACCGCATATTTCCAGTATTACGACAAGCTATATAATGTCAATGCATAAGGGAGGAGATGAAATGAGCCAGATATGGCGGAAGAGTAACTGGAAAACAAGCTATGTAATCAAGCTATACGCAGACGGCGTAGGGGCACCTGAAGTGGATGGCGATGCGGTTTTGGTGCGTAACCACTATGAAGACGATGTGGTAAGTGCAATTCCATTTTGTATGCTGTATACTTTGGTCATCCACGTGGATTACCTCCTTGATGAAAAGATTTGGTGTTGGACCCAAACCTTATTCTATCATGGAGGTTTTTTGCTGATACTCTAGGTATCGCCACTGCTCATTCTATTCTCCCCATCTCAGATGGGGGTTTAAGCATCTAGCAAATTAAAATTTCCTGATATCAGGATCTCCTGAAATCAGGAGACCCTGAAATCAGGAGACCTGATTTTTTTTACCCTCTCCTGAGAACGCAGACCCTGTTCCGCCCGGTCCTCTTGGCTTCGTAGAGGGTCTCATCAAGGCTTGCAAAGAGCGCGTCCATCGTATCTTCGGGGCAGCTGTTCGTGACGCCGATGCTGACCGTAACTCTCCCTGCCTTCCCGAAATCGTACTCCTCCACGGCCTTCCGGATGCGCTCCGCAAGGGCCGCGGTATCCTCCATCGAGGTTTCCTCAAAGACCCCGACAAACTCCTCGCCGCCCCAGCGGGCGAAGAGATCGCTCTTCCGGATCTTCTCCTGCACGAGGTGCGTGAGCCTTATCAGCACCTGGTCCCCTTCCTGGTGGCCGCAGGTGTCATTGATTCTCTTGAAGAAGTCGATATCGATCATGAGAACGCAAAGGCTCCTGCCCTCGTCAAGGTCCCGCTCGATGACCTCATGCAGCTTTCTGCGGTTCGCGATCCCGGTCAGCTGATCGCTCACCGCGATCTCCCCGAGCCTTTCAATCGTCCCGCGAAGCTCCTTCGTCGTCTCCTCAAGGAATGTCACCAGCCGGTCCGTCACCGGCAGGCTGTCCCAGTCATCCTCTGCCGTCTCCTCGAAGGGCAGTGCCTTCGGGCTTCCCTTCGCCTGTCTCTCCCGAAATCCCACGCAGACCAGCGTGCTGTTCATGACACCGCCCGCATCGTTCTTCCGGTAGATCTCACTGCTTCCGTGGGTACAGCAAAGGCAGGGGCACACCTTCTCGTAGAAGGAGAGCTCCTCCTCCGGGTCCTGATCGGTCATCAGCGTCACCCGGTTCAGGCAGTAGATGACAAGAAGCGCCTCCGGCTGGAAAAGAGCAAGGTCTTTCGCACACTCCCTGGAGGTCGCAAGAAGACTTCCCTTCTTCGAATAGGCAAGCGTTACCTTCGTGCCCTCCTTCGGCACCTGGTAGAGCGCGATGGAGCCGTCGTCGTACGAGCGGTAGGGAACCCTTGCCACCGGCATGCCGCCGATGGTCTCGATGAGCGGAAAGGCGCAGCTGTTCTGGCAAAACTTCTGCCCCGGCAGGATGTGAAGGTAGCGCGTGTAGAGCTCGGCTGCCGGGTGCTGGTCGATGGTGAGAATCCGCCCGGGCGCCGTCTTCGTCACCTCATGGGATCGTCCGAGAGACGTCCAGCCAAAGCAGCTCTTTGCAAACAGATGCAGGTTCTTTCCATAGAAGCACGCGGTGAGGATCCCCTTCCGGAACGCCTTCGTCCCGGTAAAGACCAGGGAATCATCCCCCGCGGAGGTGGAGGCCCCTGCCTGGGCCCCGAAGAGAGGCACGTTGGGGAGCGCAGCACTTACCTTCTCCACAAAGGGCGAGGGATCCATGCTCTGTCTTGCGGAGGACAGAAAGATTCCCTGAAGGTCCGGGATCCCCTGCACATCCGACAGAAAGGTGTCCCCGACAGCAGACGGGGTGGTATCCGTGCAGTCATAGACGGATACCCTGACACGGCTCTTCTCAAAAAGAAACAGGGATATCTGTGCATCCTCCGGCAGTTTCATCTCCTCCGAGAGCGGCCCCAGGAGCGTCATGCCGGCAATCGAAAGATCCGGGAACTCCTCCGAAAGAGGTGCCAGCTCCTTCCGGATCATCTCCTGCAAAGATCCCGGGGTCAGGCAAAGAAGAAGTTTTCCCTCCGCGCTCTGAAAGAGCGGCTCCCTGCGGATGGCCATCGCCATCGCCCGCATATCTTTTGCATCCCTGATGGAAAAGGTTCTCTGAATCATACTCACCTCACAACGCGCTGCAGCTCATCCCCGGTTATCGCAAGGGACGGGGCAAAGTCCTTCGAGGACAGGAAGTGCAGAAGGCTTTCCGTGAAGGCCCGCACCACCGGGCTCTCCTGCTTTTCGAGAATCCCGAGACTGCAAAGAACGAGGCGCCCGGAACCGCACCTTGCCTCGACAAGGACGCTCCGTGCCTTCGGATCATCAAAGGCCCCCGCCGCATCGACAAGGGATCCTGCCTGCCAGGACTTCGGAACCCCCATGGCCCTTGCGTCCTGCATGAGATCCCGCCACTGCTCCCCCGGAACCGTATCGGTCGGAAAGTCCGAAAAGGCGGCGCTCCTGTTGTGGATATACAAAGAGGTGAAGCCGTCCTGATCCGGGTGCGTCCGGCAGGACCTGAAATCCGGGGTAAACGTCACCTGAATGGAGTCTGCAAAGTGCGTCAGATCCGCCCGGGGAGAGAGGAGCACCCTCGCTCCCATCGACAGGGCCTGCAGTGCCTGCGAAACGCTCCCCGTCATCAGGACATCCGTTGCCGTCTGTGTCCTCGGATACAGGAAGATCTTCCGGGAGACTTCAAAGGATCCGATCGTAAGAACCACGGAGTAGATCCTCGCCTTTCCGGTCACCGGAAGGGCAAGAAGGGCATCCCCGAGCATTGTCACGCACCCGGCAGGGCAGGTGGCAAGGCTTCCCGAATCCTCCGCGGCCTCGTCCAGGGCGATCGCGCGAAGGCGCTGATGACGTCCGCGGATCACCTGCCTCTTCGTCCCGTCCGGCGTCATCTCGACAAGCTCGATCTTCCAGGAATCCCGGATGTCCGTCCTGCCGAAATTGGCTACTGCCGCATACAGATGGACACTCGTCCCCTCCAGGAACGTGGACCCCGGAAGAAACAGAAGAGGACTCACCTCGCGGCAGAAGGTGCGGAAAACCTCCGGCTTTGCAAAGTCCCCCTCCTTTGGCTGAAAGTGGGCATTCAGCATGCCGAAGAGGCTGTATGCATCCTCCGGATCATCGACAAGTCCCGCATAGCAGATCCCGGCAAGGCTGTCGGTCGCAAGGCAGGAGATCGTCTCCTCCCGAAGACAGGAGAGCGCCATGGAAGCGCCGGACAGGCGAAGGTTCTCCCTAACGGCGGGGTCCGAGAGCCGATCGCTCTCCCGCTCCGCGAAGGCTTCCGCGTCCGCATCGACCACGTCGCTCTCATAGTCCTTTGCCTCTCCCCTCTGTGGCAGGATGGCATAGCCTCCCGCCTCGAAGGTCACCACCGGGCCGTCGTACTCGGTGCGGATGCGCTTTACAACCTCATCATAGGTCACGGGGGTTCCGCTGCCACGGTTCAGGGCGCCTGTCATCCCGGGCCCGCAAAGGCGCAGCATCCCTTTGTCAAAGCCGGAGGCGAGGAAAAAGTCATCGACCCGGGAGGGCCCCAGAGCCCCTCCGAACACGTCGGATCCGGTGCTGTAAAGACAGGACGGGACCTCGCTCTTTGCGCTCTGGAGCATCTCCGCGGCGCGGGAAAGTCCCTTCTTCGTGTAGCGGATCTGACTGCCGAGCGTCAGGAAACAGAAGGATGGGTGTCCTCCCTCAAAGAGGAGGATCTGCCGCAGCTGTGTCCAGAACAGGGCATCGTCCTCTGTCTCAAAGGCATGCCCTGTCCCCTTCTGGGTAAGTTCCACAAGGAGCATCAGTCCCAGCTCGTCCGCCGCATCAAAGGCCGCGTCCGGCGGGCAGTGGGAGTCAAAGCGCACGCAGTTGATCCCGTAGGACTGAAGCCGGGAGAGGATCTCTTTCCATGTGTTTTTGTCACAGGGTTCATACCCCGTATGGGGGAAGAGGCCGTGGAAGGTGTCGGCAAACAGAAAGATCGTCCGCCCGTTCAGAAGAAAGTGCCCGTCCTTATCGTTCCAGAGAGTCCGGATGCCAAAGGAGAAGGACTTCTCCTCACAGCCGGTCGCAGACACCGTGAGGGTCTGAAGATTTCCCTCTCCGATATCCCAGCGCAAGACGCCGGGTGCAAGGTCCTGTTCCCGGACATCGAACGTCACGACGTGTGTCCCGGCATCAAGGTCAAGGCTCTCCTCAAAGGAGCGGGCAAAGGCATCGCTTTCCACTTTCACTGTCCCGTGGAAGGCTGTTTTCACCTCCAGGCGGACCTGAACGATAAGAGATCCCGTGGGCTCTGTCAGGACGCAGGCGCCGGCGATGAAGTTCTGCTTTTGCGTCACAAGAAGGATCTTCCCCACAAGGCCGTTCCAGTTCAGGCGCGCATCTCCCGATGCGAGAATCCCGGAAGAAGCCCCTTCGGGATAGCGGTTGTTGCAGACCGCATACAGGGACTGCACGTCCTTCTCCCCCGTGGTCACGACATCTGTCAGTTCAAAGATCCAGGGAGTCGAGAGACTCCCCGGGGTCAGGGGCGACAGATCCCGCCCGTTCCACTTCACGGTAAGGAACCTGGATTTCTCAACATACAGGAAAAGACGCTCCCCGCTTAACACCGCATTCCGCACCTCTTTGGAGAGCCGGACCTGCCGCAGGTACCCCGCCTTTCCGGTGTAGACATGACGGCGCCGGAGGCGCTCCCGGATCACCGGGGATACCAGATCCCGTCCCTCATCCGGCTCTCCGATGCCATTGGTATCAAGGGTTCCGGGAAGAGACACCGCCTGTACCGTCCCGTCTTCCAAAAAGACCGACCACGCGCCGGACAGATCCTGTGCTGTCATTTATCTTCCCCTCCCCGTTTCTTTGTCTCCCAGAACGCCACGGCGCTTGCCGCGGCAACGTTCAGAGAATCCACGCCGTGCGCCATCGGAATCTTCACCGTAAGATCGCACGCTTTGATGGTCTCTTCTGTCAGCCCGTACCCCTCATTGCCGAGGACCAGGGCAAGGCGCTGTGCGTTTTTGAGCCTCCCATCCCCGATCGAGACCGAATGGTCCGTGAGAGCCAGGGCACAGGTGAGGACTCCTTCCTTTGAGAGCTCTGCAAGGACCTTCGGCAGTGCTCCCTTTGGCAGCACCGTCCAGGGGATCTGAAACACGCACCCCATGCTCACGCGAATCGCTCTCCGGTACAGGGGATCCGAGCAGCTGCCGGTCAGAAGCAGAGCATCGACAAACATCGCGGCTGCCGAGCGGAAGATCGCCCCGACGTTCGTCGGATTCTCCACGTCCTCAAGTATGGCAATCCTTCCTGCCCCGCGGCAGATGTCAGAGGCTTCAGGCAGTGCCTTTCGCTTCATCGCACAGAGGAACCCCCGCATCATCGGATACCCGGTGATCTCCTGCAGGGCGCTGTGCGGACAGACATAGACTGCGGCTCCCGGCGCGCGGGAAAGGAGAGGTGCTGCCTCCTCGAGTCTTTCCTCCTCGACTAGAAACGTCTCCGCCTCATACCCCGCATCGAGGGCACGGCTGATGACGTTGAAGCTCTCCGCGATGAAAATCCCGGGCTGCGGCTCGTCGCGGTGATACAGCTTTGTCTCCGCCTTTTCCCGAAAGACCCAAAGCGCCGGATCGTATGCGTCCTGTACTCTGTGAATTCGTGCACTGTCCATCTGTATTGCCTTTCTGACTGATAAGACCATTATCTTCCATTTTGAGGGAAATGGGGAGGGAAACCGCCCTGATTTTTCACACTACTTTTAGATCTGAAGGCAGAAAAGATGATGTACAATGCCATCATGATGAAAGAAGAGCTTGAAAACCGAAAACAGCGCCTGAACCGGACGCCGTGGATGAAACGCATGGCCTGTGTCACGGCGCTTCTCATCCTGTTTGTGATCCTCTGGATTGTCTGGACACCGCCGCTTCTTCTCATGCTGGGTGGGCTCCTCATCCTCTTTGTGCTCTTTACCCTGCTGCTCTCCAGAGCCTCGACAGACGCCGCGGACCTCTCCAATATCCTCGCCCTCGAGCGGTATGAGGCGATGGATGACCTCTCTGACCTTCCCTTCACCGGGGAGGCGGACAGTATTCGATTCGGGGAGAAGGCTTTCTGTACGTACGGGGAGAGCAAAGAGGCCTACGTGGTGCTCTCCTACCGGATGATCGCCTGGATCAGACCGGTTGCAAGGACAAAGGACCGGAGGGCGGTCACCGTCCTGTACCTTACGGATAAAAGAGATCACTTTGCAATCCGGGAGCTGACAGAGGACGAGCTGCAGACGCTGAAGGAGAAGTGTCCGGACGCCCTTGTGGGCGATTCCGAGAAGAACGAAGAAGCCTGGGAAAAGACAGAAAACCCGGGAAGACCCTACGAACCATGAAAAGGAGGTTTAGATGAAAACCAGAAAAGAAATGGATCCCGCCTATGAGTGGGACCTGACAAGCCTGTATGATGACGATTCCGCATGGGAGAAGGAATTCCCCGTGATCGAGGAGGAGACAAAGAAGGCCGCGGCCTTTGAGGGAACCCTCAAAGATGCAAAGACCATCCGCGCCTTCCTCGATGTCGAGACACAGCTCATGCGTGATCTCAACAACGTATACACCTACGCGTTCCTCCGCCAGTCGGAGGATACCGCGGATCCCCAGGGGCAGATGCTGGTGGCAAAGGCCGCGATGCTCTACACGAAGTGTGCCTCAGCGCTTGCCTTTGCGGACCCCGAAATCCTCTCTCTTCCGGAGGACGGGCTGAAAGAGATCACGGCATCGGAGGAACTTGCCCCCTACCGGTTCGTCATGCAGCAGCTCATCGATCAGAAGCCCCATGTCCTGTCCGGGAAGGAGGAGCAGCTCCTTGCCTCCTTCTCCGAGGTGTTCGGCGCGCCGAAGAACGCGGCGGATGCGCTGATGGACGCGGACCTGAAGTTCGCCCCGGCCCTGGATTCGAAGGGAGAATCCCACGAGGTCACCGGCAGCAACTTCATTCTCCTGCAGCAGAGCAGTGACCGGGCGCTTCGAAAGAACGCCTTCTTCTCCTTCTACGGCGGATATGTCGGCCACATCAACACCTTTGCCGCAACCTATGCCGGCGCCGTGAAGGCCGCAACCACGGAAGCCGCCGTCCGCCACTACGCATCCTCCCGCGAGGCCTCGATGGCAGGAGAGCACATCCCGGTGTCGGTATACGACAACCTCGTCTCGATGGTGCGGAAGCACATGCCGGCGATGTACCGGTACGTCGCGCTTCGAAAGAAGATCCTGAAGGTCGACGAGCTCCACTACTACGACGTCTATGTTCCGCTCACGAAGAAGGCGGACAGCAGCTGGACCTATGAAGAGGCGCAGGATCTCGTGCTGAAGGCCCTCGCACCCCTCGGGAAGGACTACACGGACACCGTGAGGAATGCCTTCCATGAGGGCTGGATCGATGTCTATCCGAACCAGGGCAAGGCCGGCGGCGCCTATTCGTCCGGCACCTATGATTCCAAGCCCTACATCTGCATGAACTACACCGGAGACTATGAGTCCGTCTCCACGATCGCCCACGAGATGGGCCACTCCATGCAGACCTGGTACTCGAAGCACACCCAGCCCGCGCAGTACGCGGACTACACGCTCTTTGTCGCCGAGGTGGCATCGACCGTCAATGAGAATCTCCTCGTCGAATACCTGCTCTCGAAGGCCGAAAAGCCGGAGGAGAAGCTGTTCCTGTTAAACCAGTACCTCGAGGGCTTCAAGGCAACCGTCTACCGCCAGACCATGTTTGCGGAATTTGAGCAGAAGGCCCATGCCCTCGCAGAATCGGGCGGCGCCCTGACCGTGGCAGCGCTGAACGAGATTTACGGGAACCTGATCCGCGACTACTTCGGGCCGGATCTTGTGATCGATGACGAGGTGAAGTCCGAGTGGGCACGCATCCCGCACTTCTATCGCCCGTTCTACGTCTACAAGTACGCGACGGACTACTCCGCGGCCGTCGACATCTCCGAGCGGATCCTGAAGGACGGGGACAGGGCCGTGAAGCCCTACATCGAGTTCCTCTCCATGGGCGGCTCCGACTATGCCCTGGAAGAGCTGAAGCACGCCGGCGTTGATCTCTCCTCCCCGGAGCCCATCGATGCGGCGCTGAACAAGTTCGAGAAGATCCTGGACGAGGCCGAGAAGGTCGTTGCGGAAATGGAAAAGCAGTAGACCTGAGGCAGATCATTCAGAATAAAAGCCATTGGAAAAGGCACAGACAGTTTTGTCTGTGCCTTTTTCTTCGTACGCCATTTTTGCCGGATCACTTGTTAAGTGTTACATACACTCTAGCAATTTTGGAATGTTTTGTCAATCAACTCTTGATTTATATTTGTAAATTCAGGGTAAAATCATGGATGACTGACGTCTTCCCGCTTCACCGCGATCGCATTGAGCCATTTCTGCTGCCGATCCTGCCGCACATCGTCGGTGATCCAGAGCTTCTTCAGGGTGAGCATGGGGCAGGTCGCGAGTATGGCGGTGAACTCCCCCTCGACAAGGTCCGTAAAGTACCTCCCGTCCCGCTCTCCCTCAAAGGTGCCGTACTTGAACGAGGCATAGAGGGCGCCGTCCGCCTTCAGGGCCTTTTCCAGGTGATGGAAGAGGTTCGGAAGTTCCGCCTTCTTCACGTGCAGAAGGCTTGCGCAGGCAAAGATCCCGTCATAGGTATCCTCTGCGGAAAATTCCGAAAAAAGCATCTGCCGGACCGGAAGGCCCGTGCGCTGCCCTGCAATGCGGCACAGCTCTTTTGATCCGTCGATCGCGTCCACCTGATAGCCCTTTTTCAGGAAGGCCGCGGAATCTCTCCCCGCGCCGCACCCGAAGTCCAGGATCCTGCCGCCCGGCTTTACGTACGAGAGAAAGATCCCCTGCACCGGGGAGAAGTCCACGTCCCCGGTGTCTTCTGAAAACGCCTCTGCATGTCCGTCATAGTAGGAGATCGTATCGCTCATTTTTTCGCCTTTCCAAGGTACCAGGCCACTTCCCGGCCGCAGTGATCCTCCACGGCAAGTGCCGGGCACGCCTGCATCTTCGGAACGATCGTCTGATAAAACATCTCCAGATGGTCCGGCGGAATGACGATGCCGAAGGTGTTCGGATCCTTCGGATTCCGGCTGCTTTCTGCAAGCGCGAGGAAGATCCGGAAGACATTCTGCGCTTCCTTCGGCACCCGGGTAAGCGTCCGCTCCTCAAGGACATAGAGATCCTCCGTGCCGTGGTAAAAATCCATCGTACTGCCGTGAACAAAGGCGCCGGCAAAGCGGCGGCTGCAGTCCTCAAAGCGGTCGATCTGAACGGTAAGCGCCGGGCACGTGCCGCCGATGGTCCAGTCCCAGTTACCGCCCTCCATCAGCTCCAGACCCCGGACCTTTGTTCCCTCAAAGCTGTCATAGAAGTAGTCGAGTGCCGGACCGGTAAGGACGATGGGCAGCTCGAGCTGATAGAGGTCGTCCCGTTCCAGCCCCTCGAAGGATCCCGGCATATGGGAGACATACTGGCGGAGGGCATAGCTTCCCGCTGCCTGAAGGCGTCGAAGGCAGCGAACGGAGCGGGCTGCTTCCTTTGTAAGGCCGGATTTTTCAAAATCGTAGGACGATCTTCCTTCCCGGTAGACGCCTCTTTGTCCCAGCGCGTCAAGAAGCGCGGTGATGTCGCTGACATCCTGCAGCTTTCCGCCCCTGTACCCGACTTCAAAGGACAGGAGGAGCGTCCCGGAAATCCAGTTGACAAGACGCGGGGCGAGGGTGATCTGCTTTCCGTCTTCCCCCGCCGGCTTTTCCGGCTCCTGATCGAACCGGGAAAGGCCGTTCAGGACAAACGAAAGTCTCGGGTCCTTCGGAATCGTCTCCTGCTCCTCAAGGGTGGACTCACACAGGGCGGAGAGCGCAAAAGCCGCATAGCAGTCGAGAAACTTCTTCTGCGTAAGGTCCGTCACCTGCGCCGTCCCCGTGAATTTCTTCGTCTTTCCCGTCGCCAGAGGATCGAAGGTCTGCTTCTTCTCGGTGAGCTTTTTTACCTTCGTTCCGGAGAGGATGCCGGAAACCGTGACCCGCCTTTTTGCGTCCTCGACCACGACCGTGAATTCCATCACATAGGCGCCCTCGTTGTCCACGTAGATGATGGTGTCGATCCCCTCGTCCTCGTTCCCTGCGGCTCCATCCTCCTTTGCGGGCAGATGCCCGTTCGAGAGCTCCGTTGCCTTCACGCTCTCCACAACGCTCGTCGAATAGTCCTGAAAGGCCTTTCGAAAGTCGATGAAGACGTAGGGCGAGAGCTTTGAGGGATCCGTGCTCTCCTCCCGTCCGGTACTTCCCTTTCCGAAGGTCAGCACATCGGTCCGGTACTTTCCGTGATCCGGGAAGTACATCATGACATCCATCGGATCGTCGATATACTCCCGGCGAAGCTCCTCGTCGTGCTGTCTCTCCCTCTGTTCCATCTCACCAAGGAGCCGCGCCCGAAGATCCGCGTTGGACTCCACAAGTTTGAGTCCTCCGTGCTGCTTTTCAACGGCGCAAAGAAGCGCCGCGCAGTAGATGGCCTGCTCCTCTTTCTTACAGCCGGTGCAGTGAAACAGGGGAAGGCCGATCGACTGTCCGATCTTGAAGGGCACGTAGGTGAGACTGCATTTGACCTTCTCCTTCGGAAATTTTGCGCAGATTTCCTTCTTGTAAAAGGCAAGCTCGATCTCACCCTGCAGATCCGGGCTCTGTGCCTTCGTCAGGGTCTCCAGGTCAAAGATGTGCCGCCAGGGAAGGGGCTTTACCACCCGCTCCGGTCCTGCCGGCAGCGGATCATCTGCAAGGTAATAGCTGTGCTTTACGTTCAATGGGAAACCTCCAGGTTTGCATTCTTTGCGAAGAATCAGTATCCGGTGATGTCGTCTTCCTTCTTCTCCTGCCGGTACGTGAGGTATGCAACCAGGACAAAGAGTCCCGCGACAACGGCAATGACAAGGATGATCAGACCCGCGGCAGGAGCCGCAAAGGGCGCATCATCCCCGGAAGAGCCGGTATCTGCCTGTCCGGCGGATGAGGCGGCGGTGTTCGTGTTTTCATACTGGGAGGCGCCGCACCGCGTGCAGACGCCGTTGACGAAGTGGTGGTCGCCGCCGATTGCGGCGATCTCCTGTTCGATCCGGTCCCCGCACCTTGAGCAGGTCCTTGCCCGAAGTCCCTTATCGGTGCAGGTTGCCTTCTTCTCGACGATCCACTCGCCGTAGCTGTGGCCTGCCGCCGGAATGGAGAGGTTGTCGGTGATGTGGCACCTCGTGCAGGTGCGGGACATGGTCCCGTCCCGGTCACAGGCGGCCTCTTCCTTTGCCGTAAATTCCGTGTAGTGATGACCGAGGGCCGGGATCTCTTCCTCCCCGGTTTCCCCGCAGACACGGCAGGTGTGCTCCCGTTTTCCCGGCGTTCTGCAGTCCGGCTCCTTCGTAATCTCCCACTCGTCAAAGGAGTGGCCTTCTGCATCGATGGTAAGTTCCTTTGTCTCCCCGCAGGCACTGCAGGTGCCGACAAGGCTTCCCTCTTTCGTACATGTCGGATCTGCGGTCAGCTTCCACTTCGTGAAGGCATGCCCCGGTGCTTTGACCTCGAGCGTATCGAGCGTTTCGCAGCGATAGCACTTGCGGATCAGGGAGCCGTTCTCCTCGCAGGAGGTCTCGTTCTGTATAAGATACTCGCTCCACCAGTGGCCGGTCTTTGCAAGGCTGTGCTGCTGCACCGCCCCGCACCCGGGATCCGTGCAGGTGCGCGTCTCGAGGCCGTCCGCCGTACAGGTCGGAGCGGCCATAACCGTCCACTCGCCGAAGTGATGCCCTCCGGTCGCCGGGATGGTCCACTGCTGCGTCTTTCCGCAGACACTGCAGGTGCTGACCCGCACGCCGGTCGTATCAGGTCCCGCCTCCGTCTGCGTCGTAAAATTGCTCCAGCTGTGGCCTGCTGCCGGGATGGGGATCGTCTCGGTCTTTCCGCACACGGTGCAGGTCCTTGTCTGCTCCCCGTCCTCCGTGCAGGAGGACTTCTTTGTCACGACATAGTCGGACCACTGATGCCCGAGAGCCGGGATCTCAATCGTCTCCTCCTGTCCGCAGCCTTTGCAGGTCCTGGTGACACTTCCCTTTTCGTCGCAGGCTGCGGCGATATAGGTCCACTCTCCCCAGCTGTGGGGCAGGGCGTCGATGGTTTCCGTCTCCTTTGTCTTGCAGATGCTGCAGGTTCTCTCCCGTGCTCCCTCTTTCCCGTCCTTTGGCTCTTTTGTAACCGTCCACTCGCTCCAGTCATGGGCGAGCTTCGGGATCACGACCTTGTCCCTTTTTGCGGTGCAGTCCATGCAGTGCACGGACATCGAGCCTTCCGCATCACAGGTCGGCTCCCGGTCGATCGTGTAGGTGGTCTCCCACCGGTGCTCCTCTCCCGCGTACTGCGCCCCGGAGGCTCTCCCCGGGATGGCCGGGAGAAGACACAGAAACAGAAGGAGAACTGCCGGCAACAGGAAAGACGGTACCCGCCCTCTCTCTTCGTATCGCTGTCGTTTTCCTTCCTCTCTCATGAGCACCTCCCCGGGCTGCCTCTTTCGGCTGCTGTCTTAGGCTGTTGCCTTATCATCTGCCTTTTTTAGGGTATCATCTCCGGAAATAGTACGCAAGCCTTTCGATTCCGGATAAAACAAAGGAGTGCACCCTGTAAAGGATGCACTCCCGAATGCGTTTCCGAAATCGTTTTTGATCAGAACAGACCGGTCAGAACAGACCTGTGATCTCGCCGTCGACGACGTCGATGCGCTCCGCCGCGGGGACGCGGGGAAGACCCGGCATCTGGATGATGTCACCGGTCAGAATGACGACAAAGCCGGCACCGGCACTGACATAGGCATCGCGGACCGTGATCGTGAAGTTCTCGGGGCGTCCGAGCTTCTTCGGATCATCGGAGAGCGAGTACTGGGTCTTGGCGATGCAGACCGGCAGGTTCCCGTAGCCAAGATCCGTCAGGGTCTTCAGCTTCTTCCTGGCAGCGCTCGTGTACTCGACGCCGTCCGCGCCGTAGATCTTCGTCGCAATGGTCTCGATCTTGTCCGTAAGGCCAAGGTCGAGGTCATAGAGCGGCCTGTAGTGGGACGGCTGCGTCTCAATCGTATCCAGCACCTTCTTTGCGAGGTCCTGGCCGCCCTTGCTGCCGTTTGCCCAGACGGTTGCCTTTGAAAAAGCGCAGCCGTGCTCCCTGCAGAAGTTTTCGACAAAGGCGTTCTCCTCATCGGTATCCGTGACAAACGAGTTCAGCGCAACGACCGTCGGGACGCCGAACTGCTGCAGGTTTTCGATGTGCTTTGCAAGGTTTGCGATGCCCTTCTCGAGGGCAGGCATGTTCGGGGTGTGGAGATCGGTCTTCGGGGCACCGCCGTTGTACTTCAGGGCCTGGATCGTCGCGACAAGAACCGCGCAGTCCGGGTGAAGGCCTGCGGTGCGGCACTTGATGTCGAGGAACTTCTCCGCGCCGAGGTCCGCGCCGAAGCCCGCCTCCGTGACGACGTAGTCGGCCATCTTCAGGGCAGCTCTTGTTGCGCGCACGGAGTTGCAGCCGTGGGCGATGTTCGCAAACGGTCCGCCGTGCACCAGGGCAGGCGTCCCCTCGATGGTCTGCATGAGGTTCGGCTGCATCGCATCCTTGAGGAGCGCGAGCATGGCGCCGACGACGTTGAGATCCTTTGCATGGACCGGCTCGCCCTCGTAGTTGTAGGCAACGACCATGCGCTCAAGACGTGCCCGAAGATCATCCATGTCCTCCGCAAGACAGAGCACTGCCATGATCTCGGAGGCCGCCGTGATGACGAAGTGATCCTCCCTTACCGGCCCGTTGGTCTTGCCGCCAAGACCGATGGTGATGTTGCGCAGGGCGCGGTCGTTCATGTCCATGCAGCGCTTCCAGACGATGCGGGTCGGATCGATGCGCAGGGCATTGCCGAAGTGAAGGTGATTGTCGATTGCCGCCGCAAGCAGGTTGTTGGCGGAGGTGATCGCGTGGAAGTCACCGGTGAAGTGGAGGTTCAGCTCGTCCATCGGGATGATCTGCGCATAGCCGCCGCCGGCAGCTCCGCCCTTGACGCCGAAGCACGGTCCCAGGGACGGCTCGCGCAGGGCGAGGATTGCGTTCTTTCCGATCGAGGAGAGCGCATCGGCAAGACCGATGCTGATCGTCGTCTTGCCTTCGCCTGCAGGCGTCGGGTTGATGGCCGTCACCAGAATCAGATGTCCGTCCTCACGGGAGCGGATAGAATTGAGATAGTCCTCGGAGAGCTTTGCCTTGTATCTTCCGTAGAACTCCAGGTTCTCCTCCGAGATGTTGATGGTCGCTGCGACGTCCTTGATCGGGCGCTTTACCGCATCCTGCGCAATTTCGATATCACTCTTCACGATGCACTCCTTCCTTCAGATATGACCATATCGCTTCTTCCGGTACCATAACAGCAGCCGGTAGTACACATAGAACAGAAAAACCGATTTTCCCGCAAGGTGAATCAGCTTCTTCTCCTCCCCGTTTGTACGGGTTTTGTAATACGGGTTGGATTCAAAATCCGGGAAGGCAGTATGCATTTCCCCTGTGAGATCCCGGACAAAGGAATAGGCTCCCTTTTCACGCATCTGCCGCATACAGGAAAAGAGGGTGTTGATATAGAACAGCACCGTAAAGGAGTACTCGATCTGACTCTTATAGGTGTCAAGATACCCGTACCGCCTTGCCTCGGAAAGCATGATCCGCCCCGCCTTCACGCGATCCATCAGCCGTGCCTTTGTCACCGTGTGCACCGTGGAGTCGTCATGCTGATAGTAGAAGTAGAGCGGCTCCGGGATGTACTCGAAGTGGTGCATGCGGAAGATCCAGGTCTTTGCGAGGGCGTTGTCCTCATAAAACATGTCCTCGGGAAAGCGCGAGGGGCAGTCCAGAATGATCTCCCGCCGGTAGATCTTGACGCACAGGGACCCGAAGTCGATCATCAGAGATCCCTTCTTTTCCTCCGTGAGGACCCCGGTCTGATCCTCCCGGTTGTTGTGCACCGTCTGTCCCGGCGTCATCATGTGCGTGTTCACGAGGCTGTAGTCACAGCCCACACAGTCCGCCCCCGTTTTTTTGGCAACCGTAAGAAGCCGCTCGAAGTAGTCCGGCACCACCCAGTCGTCCGCATCGATAAAGGCGATCCACTCGCCGGTGGCCACGGACAGGGCGACGTTCTTTGCCCCGCCCTGCTTTCTGTTCCGGTCGGTGCGAAGGGCTGCGACTTTGTCCGGGTACTTCTGTGCGTAGTCCCGGATGATCTCTCCCGACGTATCCGTCGAGCAGTCATCGACTGCAAGGATCTCGTAGGGATCCGAAAGCGTCTGGCTGACCAGACTGTCAAGGCAGTACGTCAGGCGGTTGTCGGAAGCCATGTTGTAGACGGGGACAATGATCGAGAGCTTCTTCATATCCGCCCTGTTACTTTCCGTAGTACGTTGCAATCCTCGAAACGGCCCGGATCACGTCATCGACATCACTGTCCGACATCGCATAGTAGAGCGGGATCGTGAAGCACTCGTCGTAGTAGGCCTCGGCGTTCGGGCAAAGTCCCCTCTGATAGCCCAGCTTCTCGTAGTACGGGAAGTAGTACACCGGTATGTAGTGGACGTTGCAGATGATGTTTTCCTTTGCCATCGCCGCAACAAACTCTGCCCGGTTGATCGTAAGGTGCTCGGGATTCACGCGGAGAATATAGAGATGACGGACGGTATCGGAGCCTTCCGTCTCCTCCTGCACGCGAAGACCGGAGAGCTTTTTGAAGGCCTCGTCGTAGCGGGCAACGATTGCCTTCTTCCGCGCACCGAACTCGTCCAGTTTGTTCAGCTGGCTCTCAATGAGCGCCGCCTGCATGTCGGTGATGCGGTAGTTCGGAGCAAGCTCGAGCATCTCGTAGTACCAGGGACCATCCGGGGTGTGGACCATGAGATCCGGATCCCTCGTGATGCCGTGGGTGCGGTACAGCAGGAGCTTCTGGTAGTACTCGTCCGAGTCTGTCAGCACCGCGCCGCCCTCGCCGCCGGTGATTGTCTTCACCGCGTGGAAGGAAAGCGTTGTCATGTCGGCAAAGGTGCCGACCGGGCGCCCCTTGTACTTCGTCCCGATGACGTGGGCGCCGTCCTCGATGTAGACAAAGCCGTACTTTTTCTTCAGGGCAAGGATCTTCTCCTCGTCGACGGCCTGTCCGCCGAAGTCGACGGCAACGACCGCCTTCGTGTGCTCTGTGATGTGCGCCTCAATGGATGCGGGATCGATGTTCCAGGTCTTCGGATCAATATCCGCAAAGACCGGCATTGCGCCGCAGTAGCGGGCGCAGTTGGCGCTTGCCGCAAAGGTAATCGGGGTTGTGATGAGCTCATCGCCCTCGCGGAGCCCTGCCGCCATCGCCGCGATGTGCAGGGCCGCCGTGCCGTTTGCGCAGAGCACCGCATGCTTTGCCCCGGTGACCTCGCACAGCTTCTTCTCGCAGCTTGCAATATGCGGTCCTGTGGTGAGGAAGTCGCTCTTTAAGACATTCACCACCGCCTGAATGTCGTTTTCATCGATATACTGGTGAGAGTAATACAGTTTTTTCGTGCGGACGGGCTCTCCTCCCTCCGCAGCAGGCAATGCACGATTCTCCATGACTGCTCCTTAATCCGGCTCCACCGTCTTTAACAGCTCGCGGATCTGCTCCACGGACAGCCATTCTTTGTTCGTACCGGAGGAATAGGCAAAGCCCTCCTCGACCTTCTTTCCGCTCTCATCGCGCACCTGGCGGGTATTGTAGGTGATCTGCGGATAGACGATGAAGTTCTTCTCGAACTCGTAGGTGTTGTAGGAATCCTCCGGGGTGATCATGATCTCATGCAGCTTCTCGCCGGGGCGGATGCCGGTCTCAACGGTCTTGCAGCCGGGCAGCAGTGCCTCGGCCAGATCCTTGACATAGAAGCTCGGGATCTTGCTGATGAAGGTCTCACCGCCATGGGCCTCGTCGAGGGCCTTGATCACGAGCTGAACGCCCTGCTCGAGGCTGATCCAGAACCGCGTCATGCGGTAGTCCGTGATCGGCAGAGTGGTCTCACCCTTCTCGATAAGGCTCCTAAAGAACGGGATGACCGAGCCGCGGCTTCCCGCGACGTTCCCGTAACGGACGATCGAGAAGTTGATATCCTTGCTGCCCGCATAGGCATTGGCTGCGATAAAGAGCTTATCGGAGACCAGCTTCGTGCCGCCGTAGAGGTTCACGGGGTTGACCGCCTTGTCGGTGGAGAGGGCAACGACCTTCTTCACGCCGCAGTCAAGGGATGCGTCGATGACGTTCATCGCGCCGTGGATGTTCGTCTTGATGGCCTCGGCCGGATTGTACTCGCAGGCAGGTACCTGCTTTAAGGCTGCCGCATGGATGACGTAATCGACGCCCTCCATGGCGCGCTCAAGTCTCTCCTTGTCGCGCACATCGCCGATGAAGAAGCGCATGATCTGCGCGTTCTCCTTAAACGGGGATTCATTGCTCATGACGAACTGCTTGTACTCATCACGGGAATAGATGATGATCTTCTTCGGGTGGTAGTTCTTCAGGGCATACCTGGTAAAGCACTTGCCAAACGAACCGGTCCCGCCGGTAATGAGAATCACCTTGTCATCAAGAAGCCTGGAATCAGACATCATTTCTCTCCTTTAAAATCCTAAAAGAATCATAACGAGTGTGAGTATAACATAGTTTTCCCGCAAAGTCGCTTGGCTCAGGACTCCCTCTTCTTTACCGGGACGGGCGGCGTCTGCTGAACGCTCGGATGCCCGTAGGGGCCCTGCTTTCCGTCGACCGGAGGATAGGTCCGGTGCGGGACATGCTCGAGATGCCGCTCGCCGATCGCAAAGCGCGTCTTTCTTCGGATATCGGTGACCGAGCAGACGATCTCCTTCTCAGAGCCGTCCGGATCAAGGACCGTGTAGTCCTCTTCCTCCGTAAACTCCCCCTGCACCATGCCGCTGATGTGGTGCACGGTAAGGGAGAGCGTAAAGGACAGCTCTCCGTTCTCCATGCTCCCCGGTGCCTTCAGCGAAACCTGTGGCAGCAGCGGCTTTGGCCAGGTATAGGACATGAGGATCAGGTCCTCTCCGGAATGTATCTCCCTCCTCAGAATCCTGGTGCTGCTCTCCCTGCCGGTCTCGTCTTTTTTCACCTCCAGAAGGAAGGTGTATTTCTCTGTCTCAAAAATGGTGGTTTCCATAGGTTCTCCTTCCACTGTCCCCCGTTACCTTTTCCGACCTCTAGTTTACAGGCAAATCCGCGAACCTACAAATCAAAGCTTTCCCGTTCTGCCTGACGGATACGGGTTCACCGCATCTGTCAAGTGCCGGTTTTACCGGTCCACGCCGTCTTTTCGTACTTTTTGCAAAGCGATCCGAACATTTATTATAAGCACAGATACAGTGCAGCAGATGCAGGCAGAAAAAACGAAATCACAGAGCATTGAGACACCGGAAAAAGAAGGAAGAAAGCTCACGGCAGGAGTAAAATTAAGACAGTCAGAACATCGAAGGAATACACGATCGGAGAGGAGGAGCCGGGACTTTGGAAAAACTTCAGATTGCAATCTGCGAAGACAACAGGGAAGAGCGGCTGCGGCTTCTCGAAATGATCATGCAGTCTCCCGAAGAATCCGACGTGGCGGCCTTTGAGAGCGCGGAGGATCTGCTGAAGGCATTTTATCCCGGCAGGTATGATCTGATCCTCTTTGATATCTACATGACCGGGATGACCGGCATCGAGGCACTGGAGCAGATCCGGCAGTCCGATGCCCGCGTGACCGCGGTCATCGCCACAACAAGTCAGGATTTCGCACTCGAATCCTACCGGCTGCATGCAGACCGCTACCTGGAAAAACCGGTGGCGGAATCGGAAATCCGTGAGCTTCTGGAGGTCGTGACAAGGAAGAAGGAATCGGAACCCCATTATGAGTGCGAGAGTGCCGAGGGAAGGATACGGATTCCCTTTGACCGGATTCCATTCGTGGAGCAGAGAGGCAAATATCTGATCCTCCATGTGGAGAACGGACAGGAGCAGATGATACGCGGAAAACTCGATGAGGAGGAGTCTTCCTTCCCGGACCGGTATTTTTACCGCTGCCACAAGAGTTATCTCGTGAATCTGTCGAAGATCCGCAGCATCGGCCGGGAACTTCTCACCTTTGTCATGGAAGACGGACAGCATGTGCACATCGCCCGGAGGGGCTTTTTTGCCGCCAAGCGCGCATATGAACAGTACCTGTACTCGATCGCAGAAGGCTGGAAGAAGCAGGAGAACGGCAATCCGGATGAATGACCCCGGAGCGAATCCGGCAGGACGCGCAGACAGGCTGATATTCCGGAACTTTTGGCCGGCCCGTTTTCGGGTTGGCCTGTTCTTTTGCGCAGACTTTTCGGCCAAAATCAGAAAATGCCGTCAGGGCAAGACAAATGCCCTGAAATTCCGGTATACTGTAACTATCTTTTGACACAAAGGATCTGCTCCTTATAGTAAGGAACTGTCATGAAATAACACGGTTATTTTAATCTAGAATCAGCGGCAAATAGCCTTGTTATTTCATGACATATATCATATACTTTGGTCAGGAGGTGTACTATGCCAGTCAGTCCTGAGACCAAAGAATTCGTCACAAAGATAAGTG
>Ga0256406_1003415_pt1 | contig 19822 bp, 22 predicted proteins | sample RumenRJG_03DNA_FD_185986 | JGI IMG/M metagenome (GOLD analysis project Ga0256406, IMG submission 185986) | Bovine rumen microbial communities from Lethbridge, Alberta, Canada - RJG_03 | ecosystem: Host-associated > Mammals > Digestive system > Stomach > Rumen | place: Canada: Alberta | collected...
GAGATAAAAAACGAGCACGCCAGTTTAGTCTCCGTCCAATCATCTGATCGGACGAAGGTATTTGGCGTGCTCGTTCTTAGTCCTCTATTGTGTTCCTATTTGTTACGAGACCGTGTGAACAGTAACCACGATTTCTTGTGGTCTGTGGCTTTCTTCCATATATAGAAAACCTGCCGTGAAACTTTCTCCGGCAGGTCTTCTGTTTCAACTGTTATCCGTATGCGCTTCGCATCTACTGTGCAAGCGGCTTCACCTCATCATAGAGATCCTTCCCAGTGGAATCGATGACGACGATCGCCGGGAAGTCCTTCACGGTGAGACGCCGAATGGCCTCGGTCCCCAGGTCGTCATAGGCGATGACCTCCGCGGAGGTAATGCAGCGCGAGAGCAGTGCGCCTGCACCGCCGATCGCTGCAAAGTACACGGCGCCGTTCCGCACGATTGCCTCATGTACCTCTTTCGAGCGTCTGCCCTTGCCGATCATGCCCTTCAGCCCCAGATCCAGGAGCTGCGGTGTATAGGAATCCATGCGGCCTGCAGTTGTAGGGCCTGCCGCGCCGATGACCTTTCCCTCTCTTGCGGGGGAAGGTCCCATGTAGTAGATGACGTTGCCGGTAAGATCAAACGGGAGTTTTCCTCCCTCCTTCAGGGTCTGTGCCATCCGCTTGTGCGCCGCATCGCGGGCGGTATAGATGGTGCCGGTCAGAAAGACCATATCTCCTGCGGTGAGATTCCGGATTTCCTCATCTGTCAGCGGAGCTACGATGTGTTTTTCCATGTCAGATCACCCTTCTCTCATGCCGGTTTACATGGCAGCAGATATTGACAGCGACCGGGAGTCCCGCGATGTGCGTGGGATAGGTCAGGATCCTGACGGAGAGTGCCGTCGTACTCCCGCCAAGACCTGCAGGGCCGATGCCGGTCTCGTTGATCTTCTGAAGGATGGTCTCCTCCAGTTTCCGGATATGGGCAAGCTCCGAGTGACCGTCAACGGGCAGGGTCAGGGCGTGCTTTGCCATCTCGGCACACTTCTCAAAGTTGCCGCCAATGCCGACGCCGATGACCATCGGAGGACAGGCGTTGGGGCCTGCGTCCTTTACGGCAGTGAGGACCGAGCGGATCACACCCTCCTCGCCATCTGCAGGAGTCAGCATGAACAGTCTCGACTTGTTCTCCGAGCCAAAGCCCTTCGGCGCCACGGTGATCGTCACCTGATCACCCGGCACAATCTCCTCATGGAGGATGCAGGGGGTATTATCCTTCGTATTCACGCGAAGCAGCGGGTCCGAGACCACGGACTTTCGAAGATATCCCTCGACATATCCGCGTCGGACTCCCTCGTTCACGGCATCGGTCAGATCCCCGCCCGTGAAGTGGACGTCCTGTCCGATCTCCAGAAACACCGTCGCCATGCCGGTATCCTGACAGATCGGGACCTGATCCTCCTTTGCAATCGCAAGGTTCTTCTCGAGCTGCTCGAGGATCTGCCTGCCAAGCGGGTTCTGCTCCGTATTCTTTGCCTGATCCAGGCGCTGCCTCATGTCATCCTGCAGCCCGTAGTTGGCTGCAATGCACATGTCGCGGATCGCCTCCGTGATCTTACTCGTATCGACTTCCCGTATCATCGCCTTATCCTTTGATGTCCTTCAGGACACTGTCGAGCTCCTCGTCCGTCGGGTGCGTCGGGTTCCAGAGGATGTGCTGTCCGTCGTTCTCATAGCGGGGAATCAGATGGATGTGGAAGTGCTTCACCGTCTGTCCGGCCGTCTCGCCGTTGTTCTGAACAAGGTTCAGGCCGTCGGCATGCAGCTTCTTTACAAGCAGAGCGGAGACCTTCTTTGCAACAATCATCGCCTCAGCTGCCGTCTCCTCCGGGATCTCGGACAGATCCTTGTAGTGCTCCTTCGGCAGGATCAGCGCATGGCCTCTGGTTGCCGGGCCGTTGTCGAGGATGACGCGGAAATGGTCGTCCTCATAGATGGTGCGGGATGGAATGTCCCCGTTTGCAATTCTGCAGAAAATACAGTTCTCATCCTTCATGATGTCTACCTCCTGACACCCTGATTTTAGATGTCCCCTCCGGGAAGGTCAATCGGATTCCGGCACTGAACGTGGCGGACCATTTGAGCCTCCTTCCGTCTGTTCCCGGTTTTTCAGGACTCCAGGGCTTTCTCCACGGCAGACCTGTATCGCTCTTTGTCGGATTCGCTCAGGTTCATGAGCTCCACCGTATGATCGTAGGTGAAGTGATTCTTTTTCATAATCTCCACGATTGTTTCTACTCTGTTCTCTTCCCTGCCTTCTTTTCGGCCTTCTTCCAGGCCTTCCTGCTTTCCCTTTTTTATGAACTGATCAATGATGGTATCCACGGTTATCGGTCCTCCTTCCGCATCCAGCGCACATTTAATTTCAACGAATCGACGATCTCCGGTCAGCGCACGCAACTTCCACCACATGGATCGGGTAGTCTGAAATGTACTTCTCCAGACGGCTCCTGTCTTCGGGATTCAGGCCGGAGAGTGCATTCGGATCGAACCACTCCTTCAGGCTTTTTGGCCTGTTCCACCTGGTCTTGTACCCCATGTACAGTACCAGGGTCAGGACAGGGTGCCTTCCCTCCCCGTGTTCGATCTCGTGCCGGTAAGACGCATAGTCATAGCCCATGACCCGTACCGGCATGTCAGGATCCGGTGACGTCTGGTTCTCAATTCCAAAGAGTGCAATGCCAATCAGTCCGTCCTTCCAGAGCTTTACGACATCGCGCACCTGTCCCCGAAGGGCTCCGTCTCCCATGTAGGCAGAGTTCGTATCCAGTTCCTGAAGATCCTCCGGCTTCACGCACTGATTTCCCTGAAAAACGATTGCGTTTACGATGTCGGCGAAAACATCGTTGTAAGCTTCCAGCTGCTTTTCAGCCTGGTCCTTTTCTCCCATATTCTCTCCTTCCTCATAGTATCACAGCCACGCGGCTGATATCAGTCCGAGGCCTGTGGCACCTTTTCCTTTGCCGGCATCTCTTTTCCTGCCCGCACCCGGGTGTAGATGGCAAGAAGCAGTCCCATGAGCGCAAGAAAGGCCGCCGCGCAGAGAAACGATCGAAGCTGCGCCTGTTCCACCGGCAGGATCTTGCCCGCGATGGCGGTGATAAACGCGGCAAGAAACAGGAACAGAGCGCCCTTCTTTCCTCTGCCGCCGGATTCTGCGGACGCCATCTCTACCCTTTTCTCCGTATTTTCCTGCGTCAGCTTTGGGCTGTACGCCCTGCCGTCTCCAGGATCTGCGCAGAAGCCAATGTCCTTCTTCCTGCAGGACGCGCAGGGATCCGCTTCCTGCCGGGGCCTTATCGGATCCTCTTCCGGAGCAGGCTTTTCCCGTGCGATTGCCCGCAGCTCCTCAAAATCAAATGCCTCCTCGCCAAGAGCCTGTCCGCCAGTCTGGGCAAAAATCCGCTGCACGTCCTGCTCCCGAAGGATTGCATTCTCGTCCTTTGTCATTTCAAGGAGCGTAAGAAGTGCTCTCACGGTTTTCTTATCGCTCCCCTGAAGGCTCTCCTTGAGATATCGGATCAGTGCGGGAAGGCCGTCCGGCTTTGGCCGCCCCGGATCGTAGAAAAAGACAAAGTTCTCCTCGGACAGGTCATAGAAGATGAGTTCCGGGGAGAGCTGCAGGCATGCCCGTTCCAGCAGATACCTTGAGAGTCCGCCGAGGGTCTGCACGGCCTCCGTAAGAAGCTTTGCGGCAAGACGCCCTGTCATCGTCCCCGGGCGAAGCGCCGAAAGGCTCCGCTTTCCCGTGACATCCGCATACAGGAACGTGTCCGCATCAATCTGCCGCAGGCTGCAGGAGAGAAGCCCTTCGATGCGGTTGGCCGTGATCATGCGGTACTGATAGGCATTCCGGACATCCGCATCCGCTCTGCACAGAACGACGAGATAGTTTTTCCTTGCGTCATGGTAGCTCGAGTACACCTTAGTGGTTTCCATTCGCACCTGCTTTCTCCCTGAGCTTCAGGGCAAGATAGGTTGCACGCCGAAAGCGTCGCACCTGAAGGGGCGGGTCGCTCTTTCGCGTATTGATCCGCACCGAAAACGAGAAGATGCCCCGCGGCATGACCGCATCTGACCGGAACACGGCGGGATACGAGGTCCCCTGAATGCGGAAGGTCAGCATGGTTCCGCTCGTCTTTGCCGAGCAGGTGACAGAGTCCGCCGCGAGGTACTTTCCGCTCATCACTTCGCTCCCTCTCCCCTTCGCCCGATACGCGTTCGGGGTAAAGGAGAGTCTGGAATCCCGGGCGATGCTCTCCCGAAACCCGAGGATCACCGCGTCCTGGGCCGCTATGCAGCGGTTGTATAGGACAAAGCTCATCGTAAGAACACAGACAATCACAACCAGCGCGATCGGCAGAACGAGAGCAGCTTCAAGAGTCAGATAGGCAGGCAGCTTTTTTCTCACAGAGCACCTCCAAGGAAAAGACCAAATGCCCCGGCAAACCCGAGGGCGGAAAACAGCAGGAACGGCAGGCGGCTCTTTCGCGTTGCCTTCTTCAGGGCAAGCAGCAGCGCGCCGGTGACCGATGACAGAAGAAGGGAAAACACAAGCCCCGTAAGGCAGCTCATGCCGCCAAGAAGAAGGCCTGCTGCAAGATAGAAGATCCCATCCCCGTACCCCACCTGTCCTCCTGTCAGGAAGGAGAGAAGACACAGGAAAAGGCCGGGCAGAAGTCCCGTGACCGCCTGCAGGAGATCCTGCCGAAGAACGGAGAATACAATGCCCGCCGCAAGAAGGAGCAGAAGGGCAATCAGCGGGACATGCCTTGTCCGCACGTCAAAGAATGCAAGGACAATCAGTCCCGAAAGCGTCAGTATCCATGCGATATAGTCCATCAGCTGCCTCCTCCGCACTTTGAGCACGGCCGTCTTGTGTCCTGTACCTCGGAGAGCGGCACCTCGAGCACGGTCCGTTTCAGGGAAGAACAGTCCTGGGATGCGTGGTAGCGGTTTCCGTCTGTCGTGATATACAAAGTTCCCGTAAGGGCCGGGTGACAGCGCTCACAGGGATAGTACTTTGCACCGCCCTGATTTCGCGCGCCCGGAACGGAGCCTGCCGATACCGGATAGGAGTCGATGTGAAGGTACCTGCAGTTCCGGTCCCGGTGGTACACCGTCCCGCTCGGGGTGATGAAAACGATCTCCACATTTTCATCCGCCTGTCCGTCCCCGCTCCCGTCTCCCAGTGCGTAGCCCGTAAAGGCATGTCCGTAATATCTCGCCTGAAGGCCGGTTCTCGAGAGCCCGAAGATCGATGCCCCGAAGGGTTCGACACGGTAGTCCGCGACAAGATCGATGTGATCGTCCGCTGTCAGAAGCTCTGTCTGCAGGTACGAGATCGAAAGACCGCCGTCCGCAAGGACGCTGTTTTCGAGATAGTCCTCTCCCAGGTAGTTCACCACCATGCCCCGCACGGCGCTCTCACTTGCAAAAAACTCCAGTGCCTCTTTGGCAAGGCTCTGACCGGAAATGCCGCTCCCGGTTTCCGCCGCATCTGCCTTTGCAAAGTCCAGAGGCCGTCCCGTAAGGTCTGCCTTTGCATAGCGCAGGTAGTAGGCATATTCGGAGGCGGCGGTGCCGGCCTCGTGGAGAGCCGCCATCATGGTGCTCTCGAGGCGGATCATGTCAAAGATGCTGAACAGACAGACAAAGAACAGCAGAAAAAGCGGCAGGACAAGGGCCGCCTCAAGCGTCATGGAGGCTCTGAGAACAAGGAAGGAAAGCGATGCCCCTGCCGAAGGCCTGCGGTTCGGGAGAGGCCCTTCCGGATATGGCGATGGACTTCGCCGCCGGCAAGATGAATGACCGCTGCCATGCAAAGGCATTGCTTTCCTCCCTCCTTCCCAAAAAAATCAGTCGTAACCGGCACTCCGGTACACGCTGCAGGTGATGCCGCCCTTTCCCCTGAAATCGCAGGCGATCTCGATGACGTCCACGAGGTTGTCAATGCGAAAGTTCCCGTTCCCCTTCGTCAGCCGGAGGTTCTGCTCGATGAGATCGAGCAGGCGCACATTGGTGGTACCGGGGGAAGCAAGATCCTGCAGATACAGGAACGCATTGAGGTACTCCTCATAGGTAAATCCCTGATCCTGTCCCTTTGTGTTCCCCTGCCAGGTGTCCACCTGGAGGATACTGGCAAGACCGTTCTGAAACGTCCGGTCCGTCTTCAGGATCGGCACCCTGTTGCCCTTCATCAGCGTCCGGACATCCGTGAGGGACTCGATGTAGCTCCAGATGACCACCGCTGCCGCGGTAAAGAGCGGCTCCAGCTGGGGACTTAAGACAATCAGCGAGAGCAGGGCTCCCGCAGCCTTTGCCTGTGCCATGCGCTTTCTGGAGCTGAGAAGATAGGTCAGGTTTGCCGCCTCCCGCACTGCAAGAAGCCTGGTGCAGACGGCGGAAAGGTTCTGCCGGTCCGTGCTCTTCCCGCAAAGGACATATTCCTTTTCATAGGAGAGAGCACCCGTGCCAGGTGTCCTGTAGTCCCCGCATTTTTCATTGAGGTAGAGGACCATCATCATGGAACCCGCCGGGGTGTAGGCATGGGTGTTTTCCGCCCTGGCACCCGTTCCGCCCATGACCCTCCGTTTTGAAAACGGGTTCTGAATCGATTTGGCCGAGAGATTGCTTTCCGATCCGAAGATCTGCACCAGCACGGGCTGCGAAAGGCGCCGATCCAGCGCCTCAAAGGGGTTTCCGGCTGAGATATCCACTTCATCTTCGATCCCGTCCCCGTCCAGGTCGTCGTATCCATCCCTCGGGACACCCATGGTGTCCGCTTCGGAGAGCTTTTTCCGGACATCTTTTGAATAGTTTTCATACACATCGGGACTTTCACTGTCCCAGCCTCTTGCCTGAAGTCTTCCGGAGAGATTTGCGATGTTCCATGCCTGCCCGGTCATCACCTCGGATGTGAAGTACGCTGCGATCTGTTCCCGGAGGGCTTTTCCGTTCTCATCAAAGATCGTCCGGTATCCGGTGATCCTGGCATCGGAAAGGCCAACGCCGGTCAGCGTCCCCGCAGTCAGGGCCCCGTACCCTTTCGGGGTCAGGTTCGTCTCAAGGCAGGTCTTCAGGTGTTCTGTCGTCCTGGAAATTCCGCCGCCTGCCGTGCCGTAGGACGTGTCTATGAAAAACAGGTCATAGCGGCGCATCAGCTCGCGGTGATATTCCGAAAAAACATAACTGACACCGGTGTCGGTGACAATCTCCGAGATCTGCCTCACACCGTTTCGCCTTGCCCCATCTACAAGGACGAGAACGAGTGAGAGGACAATCGTCAGGATCATCGACAGGAAAACGGTAAGATAGGCATTCTGCTGTTTTGTCTCTCTCATGGCTTTCCTCCGGTGTCAGCCGTCTTGCTGCTGAATCGTTTGTTCGCTGGCTCATGGTCGTTCCGTTCTGCCCGGAACGGTTCCTTTGTTTCGATACTGCGCCCCTTTTCTCCGAAGGGCGGTTTGTGACCGTCCGGGGACGCCTTTGCCCCCGTTCGAGTCTTCTCTATCTGACCTGGTTACTCTTTGTCGTGATCCGTGTCATGACGTTGTTGACTACTTTTGTAATTTCCGTCCGAAAGACGATGACAAGTGATATGAGCACCACGATGATCAGGATGATCTCAACCGTGCCCATACCCTCCTGGTCGTCCATGAATTCCTTCAGAACATTTCCCATCGGGCAGTGCTCCTTCCTGACTGTATGCAGATGTCATGCATTTCTTTCCCGGTGCATTGGACTCACCTCCTCTCCTTCTGCCATATTTCCCGTTTACAGGTTAAATCCGGAAAATGCCGGTACCATGATGATGACCATCACCACCACCAGCATCAGGATCATCGGAACAAGGAGCCTCGTTCCCGCCTCCTCGCCGGCAAGACGTGCCGACATCTTCCTCGATTCAAACGCATCCTCCGCCTCCCGCATGAGGGATGTGAGAAGTGCGCTGTTGCCCTTTCGAAGGTTCTGCGAAAGCAGCATGCCAAACCTTGTGTAGTTCTTCTGCCGGCAGCGGATCGCAAAGTGCGACAGTGCGGTGACATCCGACACGCCGAGCGAGAGTTCCCGGCACAGCAGTCCGATCTCCTCGTATGCGTACCGTTTTTCTCCTCCGGCCTGTCGTTTCTCTTCGTACTGCGCGGCGAGCCGGAAGAAGACGTTCCGCACGCTCATGCCGGCGCCAAGGTAGAGCACAAAGCAGCTCACGATCTGCGGATAGTCCCGCACCATCTGCTTTTCCCGCTCCTCGATCTTCTCGTGAAGCCTCGAGTCGGCGATAAAGTACAGGGCAATGCCGATGATCGAAAACAGGACCAGGATCTGAATACTTCTGTCTTTTTTCTTCTCCGACCAGGTAAGGGTCACCCCGTCCACTCTTCCCGGCAGCACGAGCTTTTCGTCGGTGGTGTCGGCGGAGCTGTCAAGGAGCGCCTCGCCGATGTGATGCAGAAAGGCCTCCTCTTTGGAGCGCTCCTTCGGAATCACGGTGACTTCGATCTCCTCAACGTACTCCTCGTCCTGGCAGGAAAGAAAGCAGCGGATCGTCACGTTCCTCGTTTCCCCGTCCGGCACCTCGTCCGCAAAGACGGTCCCATCCCGGTCGATCAGGGTACTGTCGAGACTGTCATAGGAAAGATCGAAGGGATAGTCCGGAAGCTTCGAGACAAAAGTCAGGCGCGTGTTCACGTGCTGCAGATCCTGGTTTGCGCCAAGGATTGCTCTCCGCAGGGCTTCTGCAGCCTCCGGCACCATCGCATCGAGCTCCTCCTTCGTATAGGTTCCCGGCAGGACCTCCAGGGTATAGCTGCCGGCGTCCGTTTCCCCTGCGCCGGCGTTCAGCTCGACCGTGTCCGTCTCCTTCGCCCGCTCAATGTACTGGGTGCCATCCTCTGCGGTCTGAATGCGGGAATTCTGCCCGCTCCTCACAAGGACGATAAGAGCAAGAACGGCAGCAAGAAGCAGGAGCATCAGGACGTTCCCGATCTTTTCCGCGTAGTAGCGCTCTCCCCTTGCGGGATCCTTCCCCGGCTCCAGGGTGTTCAGATCTTCGAGCACCTTCCGGTCGATGAGACGTTTCTTCCCGGCCTTTTCCAGGGTTCGAACAAGAAGAAGTCCCGCCCTGCGGAAGGCTTTCTGAATCGAAGAGGAATCCTCATCCTTTGCCCCTTCCGGCACCTTCAGCTTCTTTGCCCGGACAAGAAGAACGAGGATCCAGAGCGCGATCCCGAGATAGACAAGGATCAGAATCCGTTCCATGCAGCCTCCTTTACACTTCAATCCTCAGGATCTTCTCCGTAAGCTTTACCGCGGCAAGGTACACCGCAAGGCAGACGCTCATGAAGAGGATCCCCGCCGCGTTGTGGTAGAGATCGTCAAAGAAACCGGGAGAGGTCAGGCGGATATAGCCGATGATCCCGAAGGGCACGAGCATCATGATATAGGCCTCGAGCTTCTTTGACTGGACCATGACGGTGATCTCGCTCTCCACCTCCATGCGTTCGGAGATGAGGGAGACGCTGCGCCCCAGGACCTCGGTCATGTTGCCGCCGGATCTCTTTGCGATCGCAAACACCTCCGCGAACTGGCTCACCTCCTCGATCCCGGAGCGGGATGCAACGTCCGAGAGGATGTTCTCGAGCGGCACATGGTTCGAGAGTCCCTTCTCAATCCGGTCGAGCACCTCTGCGATGGCACTGCCCGTCCCGAACTGAAAACACAGATCCTCCTTCGACTCGAGGAAGGCATGCTCCGGGGAGAGTCCCGCCTTGAGGTTTGTCATGACACTGTTCATGAGTTCCCTGAACTGCACCGTGAGGGCTTTCCTTTGCTGTCTTCTGTGCAGGGCACAGAGTTCCTGAAGGATCGGCAGCAGAAGTGGTATAAGGAACAGCGTCATGAAAAGGCTGTCGTAGAACAGGAAGGCCATCAGGCACAGGATCAGAGCACCTGATGCAAGGTCAGGAAGAAAGGTCTTTTCCCGGGCAAGGCTTTGAAGTTCCGTCCAGGTCTTTTTCAAGGCTTGCCTCCTTTCTCTCAAGGCCCGCAAGAAGCAGTTTTCCCCGATGCTTCAGGGTATCTGTCTGTTCCCAGTGTCCCCGGATCCTGCCTTCCTCCTCGGCATCCTCGACAAAGCGATACAGGGGCCGGAGAATGACCTTTCCGTCCACACACCCGTCAATCTCCGTGATCTCAAGGAGCTTTCTCGAGCGGTCCCGGAGGCGCCCGAGGTGGACAATGAGATCGATCCCGGAGGAGAGCTGGGAGCGGATCGCCGCAACCGGCAGGGCCTCCGTGCCGAACAGGACCATGGTCTCTAGCCTCGAGAGCATATCCGAGGCCGAGTTTGCGTGTCCGGTCGACATGGAGCCGTCGTGGCCGGTGTTCATCGCCTGGATCATGTCCAGGGCTTCCGCCCCGCGCACCTCCCCGACGATGATCCGGTCCGGTCTCATCCGGAGGGAAGAACGGATCAGGTCGCGGATGGTGATCGGCTCGCACCCCTCCACATTGGCGTTTCTGGCCTCCAGGGTCACGAGGTTTTCGATGTGCCGGATCTGAAGTTCGGCGTTGTCCTCGATCGTGATCACCCGCTCTGTTTTTGGGATGAATTCCGAGAGCGCGTTCAGAAACGTCGTCTTTCCGGAGCCCGTGCCGCCGCTGATGAAGATGTTGTAGCCGGCAGCGACAAGGTCTTGGAGAAAGAAAACGATCTCTTCGGAGATCGACCCGAAGCGCACGAGATCCTCCATGCCAATCGGCTTTTCCGGGAACCGCCGGATCGTGACAATCGGCCCGTTCAGGGCTACCGGAGAGAGGACCACGTTGACGCGGGAGCCGTCGGAGAGCCTTGCGTCCACGATGGGGGATGCCGTGGACACCGTGCGGTTGCAGAGGGCGCAGATGCTCTGGATCACGTCCTCGAGCTTTTCCGGCGAGGTGAACTGCGCGGGCAGGCGGGAAAGCTCTCCGCTCTTCTCCACAAAGATGTGGTCCGGGCCGTTCACCATGATCTCGCTCACCTTCGGATCCTCGAGAAGATCCTGCAGCACATCAAAGCGCCGGATGGAATGGAAGATCAAAAGCCGGATCTCCTCCTTCTCCCGAAGTGTCAGTCCCGCCGCAAGAGAAGCCGGCAGCACCTTGTCATCGATGATGGAGAGCATCTGATCATCGCTCATCTGCCTTGCATAGTCGATCTCCTGCAGAATCTCCTCCTGAAGACGCCTCCGGATGATCTCCTTCTTTTCCTCAGCCATGTCCGCCTTCCGCAAGGCAGGGAAGAATCTCCCCGGAAAGAAGCCTGGAGAGCTCGGAGGAAGCAGAGAGCGGATCTTCGATCTGTCCATCCGGCACCTGTACCTGCCGGATCTTCGGGAGAAGATTTTCCTGTCCCGCCCGGGTGAGCCTTGCGTTGAACTCGGCAAGCTTTGCCCTTGCGGGGCGCCCGTCCTTTGTCATCACCACGACAAGATCGCAGGTATCCAGGATCTCAAAGAGCCCCTGCACCATCTGGGTGAGGTCGAGAACCACATATCCGTAGTCCGTGACCTCCCCGAGGGCCGAAAGAAGCTCCAGCCACTGATCGCCCCGGATCTCCGAGAGGTCCTTTACCTGCTGCAGCGGCGGCACGAGGTCCGCCGACCCGGCCTTTACGAGAATCGAGGACAGGTGGGAGGAGAGCTTCTCCTTCTGGCAGTCGCTGTAGTAGACAAGTTCCGAGAGGTCGCCGGTAAACTCGCGGGAGAGCAGGACGGAGAGTCCGGACAGCGGCTCGAAGTTGAGAACAAGCGCCGGTGCCTTCTGGGAGAGAAGGTTTGCAAGACACAGCGCTGCGGATGTCTGCAGGCACCCGGGGATCGGAGAGCAGAACCCGATCCGGACAAGGCGTCCTCCATGGCGCACCGACGGCGTGCTCTCTGCCTCATCTGATGTGAGAAGATGCAGGATCTCGTCGGCGATGCCGTCCATCGGCTGGTACTTCGAGGTTGCGTGCACGCCCTTCAGGTACCGGTCCGTCTCGTTCAGGACGAGCACCTTTTCATATCCCGCGGCGGCAACCTCCGGGGTGTACTCCGACTCGGCAATCACCAGGATCGACACCACCTCCGGGGTGGTAAGAGACAGGAGTCTGTCCGCCCCGGTGTACACGGCAATCCGCATCGTCATGCGGGTATCGGACATCAGATATTCCATGAGGTGGATCGCGTAATCCCTCTCGTCATCCGTAATCGCAAGAATCTTCTGGTTTGTCATAAGAAACCTCCAAGATACAGGGCCGTTGCAAAGCCGACCGGCACGGCAAAGGGGATCGTTCTCTCCTGCCCTCTGCTCTCGATGAGCCTCAGCACAGACATGGCGCCGGCGGCAAAGAATGCCGCCGCGCAAAGACGTGCCAGGACGCGCGGAGACGTGAGTGCGGCCGCTCCCATGAGGAGCTTGATGTCTCCGGCACAGATTCCGCGGCGAAAATATCGCCAGAACGGAAATAGGAGAAAGAAGGGGAGAAACACTTCCAACAGAATCCCCGGCAGACTCCGGATCGGCCCGGCCGCCGCGCGGAGCACGATGCCGGAGAGGATCGCCGGGAACACCAGCGCATTGTAGATTCTGCCGCGGGCGCAGTCCGTGATGATTGCGGAGCCCGTGAGCATGGCAAGCAGCATATCCATAAGACCACCTCCTGATGTAAAAAGGGGGAGGGGGAGAAGGAGCAGGAGAAGCAGGAATGGCTCTTCCTCCCCCGGGTGAGATCATCTTACGGCACGGTCACCGGCAGTGCAACATATATTTTGATTTAAATATAAGATTTGTGAATGTATACAAATATAATCTCTCTGCATGGTGAAAGGTGCTGAATTTATGCTTTTTCTCTTGTGGCCCGAAATCTTTACGACCACAGGATCTGGATTCCGTTATAGTATGAGACGTTTGTCTTATAATATGTGTCTCCGGAACCGTCCGAAGACACAGAAGAAAGGTGAAAGGAAACCACGGATGTGAAAACCGGTGTTTATGAAAAGCCGGAAAATACGCGGATCTGTCCTTTGTCAAGCCTGCGGAAACCCGCCATTTTCCGGTGTCTTAAAAGACAGTAGACATAAGAGGAAAAAATAACGGAAGCCGCATATTCCTGCCCGCGGTTTCCGTCATGGAATTGAGCGAAATTATCGCCCACAAAGGCTCCCGGTTTGCTATAATCAAAAACAGGCAGGTAGCCTGTATACCAAATGAAAAAGGAGAATCGCCATGAAGTACGTATGTGATGTCTGCGGCTATGTTTACGATGAGGAAGCCGGCGATCCGGATAACGGAATCGCTCCCGGCACGAAGTTCGAAGACCTTCCTGCTGACTGGGTCTGCCCTCTGTGCGGCGTCGACAAGTCCCAGTTCTCGGCTCAGTAAAGTTCAAACCTCAGACAAAACCGGCCGGCACATCTGTTGTCGGCTCTTTTCATGTAAAAAGTATGCCTTTTATCATAGGAATCCTGCACAATCCGCTGTTCATCGCCCCGGCGCTGTCCTGGTGCATTGCGCAGATCACAAAAACCATCATCTATGTCATCATCAACCATGAGTTCCGGGCGGAGCGCATCTTCGGCGCCGGCGGCATGCCAAGCTCCCACTCGGCAACCACCTGTGCCCTGGTCGCGGCAACGGCCTGCGTGTACGGCAGCTCCGGCTTTGAGCTTCCGATGGCGTTCTTCTTTGCCTTCATCGTCATGTACGACGCCATGGGCGTCCGGCGGGAGACCGGGGAGCAGGCAAAGGTTCTCAACGAGATGATCGCCGACTGGAGACAGCGCGGAAAGCAGCTTACCTCCCTCGAGCCCATGGCCTACTTCAAGGAATTCGTCGGCCACACACCGCTCCAGGTCTTCTTCGGCGCCGTCCTCGGCGTTGCGGTGGGGCTTATCACCTGCCACTGCCTGGGGGTGATCTGATGGAACCGGTCCATGCAGGCCACGGGTTCGGACCGCTGATTGCAGAGGACGCCTCCATACTGATCCTCGGAAGCTTCCCCTCGATCAAATCGAGGCAGGAGGCCTTCTTCTACGGCCATCCGCAGAACCGCTTCTGGAAGATCATCGCGGCATTCTGCGACAGGGATCTGGAGGCAAGACTTCTTGCCGGGGAGAACATCCCATCTCCGGAGACCATTGAAGAGAAGAAGCGCCTCATCCTGACCCACCGCCTTGCCCTCTACGATACGATCGAGAGCTGCACCGTCACCGGCTCCTCCGACTCGAGCATCAAAGATGTGGAGCCCGCCGATATCGTGGGGATCCTGAAAAGAGCTCCGATCCAAAAGATCCTCTGCAACGGGACTCTCTCCTACACCCTGTTTCAGAAGTACGAGACAAGAAAGATTCAGGACTTTGCAGAGCGCACCGGCACCCCGGTGCCTGAGGTCCGAAAGCTTCCCTCCACGAGCCCTGCCAACGCCGCCTGGAGTCTTCCGAAACTCTACGGCGTCTGGAAGGACGCACTTTCATAAGACGTCAAAAAAAGCGGCCATCCGCAACGGATGACCGCTTCTTTTTACCTGTTGCCGCTGCCTGACTCAGGCCTTTGCTTCCTCTGCCTGCGGCAGATCCAGCTCCTGATTCAGGTACTTGCAGACCTCTTCACCGTCGAGACCGTGCACCATGCACGCATCTCCGAGGGACTCCATCAGTGCCGCCGGGCAGCTGATGCAGCCCATGCCAATGCGCATCAGCACTTCTGCTGCGTCCGGGTGTGCGAGAATGATATCTCTCACGATCTGGTCTGAGGTAATCGGCTTCTTACTGTCCATGAGGATCTCCTCATCTGTTTTTTCTGCCATTGTGGCACCTCCTTCAGGTACATCCTGTACCGTGATGTCTATCTTACCACGTTTTGGGTTGCACACAATACATTCTTGAGGAATTTAGTTTAATTTCACAATCAGGCGACGGCCGTGACCTTGTAGTCCTTGTCCTCAACGGCCTTCTTCAGGGCTGCATTGTCGACATCCTTTGTCATCTCGACAACGGCGGTTCCCTTCTCATGGGAGACCGTTGCGTTCGTCACGCCGTCCAGCGACTCCAGGGCCTTCTTGACCGTCATCTCGCAGTGATTGCACATCATGCCTTCGATTGTGATTGTCTTTGTCATTTCGTTTTCTTCCTTTCTTTCTGCAGAGACAGTCTCTTCTGTCTCCTTTGTTTCTGTAAGAAGCCTTCCGTCCGCATTGGTCTCGACCGGGTGCCGGAGCTTTTTATCGTGCGAGGCATCATGCACCTGGAACAGGTTCAGGCGAAGGGCATTCGTCACCACGAAGAAGCTCGACAGGCTCATCGCCGCAGCGCCCCACATCGGGTTCATCGACCAGCCGGTCAGATGCACGTAGGCGCCTGCCGCCAGAGGGATCAGGAGCACATTGTAGAAGAGCGCCCAGAACAGGTTCTCGACGATGTTCTTATACGTTGCTCTCGAGAGCCGTACCGCACCGGAGACGTCAGTCAGCCTTGACTTTACCAGCACCACATCGGCGGAGTCGATCGCAACGTCCGTTCCGGAGCCGATCGCAATGCCGATGTCCGCCTTCGTAAGAGCCGGGGCATCGTTGATGCCGTCGCCGACCATGGCGACCTTGCCCTTCTTCTGCAGCTCTTCGATGACCTTTTCCTTGCCGTCTGGCTTGACGCCGGCGACCACCTCATCGACACCGGCCTCATCGCCGATGGCCTTTGCGGTTCTTGCATTGTCACCGGTCAGCATGACCACGTGAATGCCGAGGTTTTTGAGCTCCTTCACTGCCCGTGCGGAGTCCTCCTTGATGGTATCCGCCACCGCGATGACGCCGAGCAGATGGTCATTTTCCATGAAGAACAGCGGTGTCTTTCCGGCATCGGAGAGCTTCTCCGCTTCTGTCTCAAAAGCCGCAGGAAGAGACCCGAGCTTTGCCTTTACAAAGGCTCTGCTTCCGCCGGTCAGCACCGTGCCGTCAGACAAAGATGCCGTAAGCCCGTTCCCCGGAAGTGCCTGGAAGTTTGTGACCTCTTCCGGCGTCTTGTCGCCGAACGCCTCCATCACCGCACGGGATAACGGGTGCTCGGAGCTCTTCTCGAGGGCCGCCGCCTTTGTCAGCAGCTCGTCCTTCGAAATGCCTTCTGCCGGAACAAGGTCCGTCACCTTCGGCTGACCTGCCGTGATGGTGCCGGTCTTGTCGAGCGCCACGATCTGGAGACCTCCGGTCTCCTGCAGAGCTTCCGCCGTCTTGAACAGGATGCCGTTCTTTGCGCCCTTGCCGTTGCCGACCATGATCGCAACGGGCGTTGCAAGTCCCAGGGCGCAAGGGCAGGAGACCACGAGCACGCAGATGCCGCGGGCAAGCGCATAGCCGATGTCCTGACCGACCAGCAGCCAGATCACGATCGTCACGGCCGCAATGCCGATGACGGCCGGGACGAACACGCCTGCAATCTTATCCGCAAGACGCGCCACCGGCGCCTTGGTTGCGGCGGCATCGGAGACCATCGTGATGATCTGTGCGAATGTCGTATCCTCGCCGACCCTCGTTGCCCGGCAGGTCAGAACGCCGGACTGGTTGATGGTCGCAGAGGAGACCACATCACCCTCTGCCTTGTCCACCGGGATGGACTCACCGGTGAGCGACGACTCGTTCACCGCGCTCGTTCCCGAGAGCACGACGCCGTCCACCGGGATCGAATCTCCGGGGCGGACGATGAAGGTATCGCCGGATACCACGTCATCGACGGGGATCACGCTCTCCTTCCCGTTCCGGACAACGGTTGCCGTCTTCGGTGCCATCTTCATGAGGCTCTTCAGGGCATCCGTGGTCTTTCCCTTGGAGTAGGCCTCCAGGAGCTTGCCCACGGTGATGAGCGTCAGGATCATGCCCGCTGACTCGAAGTACAGCTCGTTCATGTACGGCATCGCAGCTTCCATGCCGCCCTCGGTTGCCGCCCTGCTCATCAGAATCAGCATGACGAAGCTGTAACCGAAGGCCGCGCCGGACCCCAACGCAATGGTGGAATCCATGTTCGGGGCGCCGTGGATCATGCTCGTAAAGCCGCTGACGAAGAACTTCTTGTTGATCATCATGATCACCATGGCAAGCGCCATCTCGATGATGCCGACGCCCACATGGTTCTCATACAGGACAGGCGGCACCGGGAAGTTCCACATGTGAACGCCCATCGAGAAATACATGAGAATGAGAAGGAACACCACCGACCAGATGAGGCGCCGCTTCAAAACCGGTGTCACCCGGTCCTTCAGGGCGTCCTCCTCGGCCGCGATCTTCGCGCTGATGCTGCCGGCGCTGTGGGAAGATTCACTCTCCTTCCCGTCATCCTTGACCTTCGCCCCGTAGCCTGCGTTCTCGACGGCGCTGATGACAGCCTCAGGCGATGCCGTCCCCTCAACGCCCATCGAGTTCGTAAGAAGGGATACCGAGCAGCTTGTAACGCCCGGCACTTTTGAAACTGCCTTTTCCACTCTGGCCTGGCATGCGGCACAGCTCATGCCGGTCACGACATATTGATCCATGAAATCTCCTTTCACTTCATCAGCCGCTGCAGGAGGTTGACCAGTTCATCGACCTTTTCCTCTCCTCCCTCGCGGATATCGTCGGCCACACACGTCTTGATGTGGCGGGAGAGCACCTGCTTCGTAAAGGAATTCAGAGCGCAGCTCGTTGCCTGCACCTGGGTCAGGATATCGACGCAGTAGGCGTCATTCTCGACCATCCTGCGGATGCCGCGAACCTGACCCTCAATCCGGTTGAGCCGGCGGATCAGATCCTTTACTTCCTCGTCGCTTCGCTGTGTGGACCGGTCACAGCAGGGACACTCCTTTACGGTTTCCTGCTCGGCCTGTTTCACTTCGGTTTCGATCTTTTCTTCGTTCATCTGCGTTCCTCAAATACCCCTAAGGGGTATCTTTCTTTCCGTCAGCAGTATATACCCCAAAGGGGTATCCTGCAAGGGGTAATTTTCCATCAAATCAGCAGACGCACACCTGAAAAGAGCAGCCGCGGTACTTAGCAGCTGCTCCGGAAACCAAGCCGAATGAAAGGAAAATCAATCCGGCTTTTGCCTTATTATGCGTTTATGTCTTCCTACTTTCCCGCGCTCTTCACCTGATAGCAGGGCTTTGAAGCCTGGGTATTCACCTGTGCCCCGTCGATGGACACAAGGACAGGTGTGTTGATAAAAAGCTCCTCTGCCTCCTGCGGAGTGACCTCACAGGGAACGACGACGGAGAGCTTCTCCCCGGCCGGGATCCCCGAAAGGCTGAGGGTCAGCGTGCTGCCGTCAAAGGCTGCCTGTACGGACCCGTCCCCGGCACTTACCGGCACCGCCGCGGTGGCCGCATCGTTCCGGTAGTACGTAATCCTCGAGGGATCGAGGGTAAGCCCCTGCGGGATCCCATCCGTAATCAGGGCAGTTCCGATCGCAAAGTTCTTATCCTTGTTCTTCAGGGAGATGATGTAGTGGATGCAGGATCCCGAGACCACCTTTTTCGGGCTCTTTGCAGTCCCCCGGGATGCGGTTGTCGTGATGTCAAAGGACACCTTCGGCACCCCGGCAGGGCTCTGGGCGTGGAAGGTCTGCACCTGACTTCCGATCGCCGTTCCGGAGGAGGAGACAAGAGTCATCATTCCCGCATAGGTCTTTCCCTCTCTGCAGGGCGCGGCCGTCATCGGAACGGAGATCTTTACCTTCTGCTTCGGGGCAAGGGTCGGGACGCGAAGCGTCAGGACAGAACCGTCAAAGGACGTCTCCGCAGTGACCCCTTCCGTCCAGGTGATGGCAGAAGGATCGAGGGTCAGGCCCTCCGGCACCGGAAACTGCAGCAGGGTATCCTCCGCCGCAAAGTACTTCCCGGGGTTCTTAACCGTCAGGTGATAGGTGATCGTCTTTCCCGCCTTCACGGCAGAGGGTGCGTCTGCCGTTCCCGCCTTCGGGCTCGTGGTAACGGAAAGAGTCGGGAGCGGGGAATCCGCCCCGGCGCAGCTGTGAAAGAGCGTTTCCGTCTCTCTTACTGTGCCGTCCCCTGCGGTCTGCACGGCCTTTGCCGCATAGGTTCTTGCCATGCGCTCTGCCTGCACCCGGACCGGGATCAGGACCCTGATGCTCTGCCCGGGCGAAACGGAAGGGACCGTGACGGACACGTTCTGCCCGGAAAGGGAGCAGGACACCGGGGATGCCGGATCCGAAAGAGGCTTTGCCTCCTTCTTTTTCATGCCGTTCGTGTACCAGGAAAGGCCGGTATCATCCAAAGAAAGTCCCGCCGGGATCTCAAAGTACGCCGTCTGAGTCCCGAGGGCGTTCTCCTTGTCCCTGTTCTGAAACAGAACGCAGTAGGTGATCTTGTTGCCGGTGCGGACAGCTTTCGGTGCAGCCTGTGTTCCTCCGGCAGGTGTGGATGTCAGGGTAAATACAGCCTCCGCGGCCAGGGCAGGCAGACGGAAGGCGGAAAGAAGAAAAAGAAGAAGTGCCGCAAAGCAAAGCATGCGGACCTTCGTGAGATGAACTTTTGATGCCTGCATGGTTCCTCCTTAACAAAGAATCAATGCAAGCTCCCCGTTTTGCACGTCCAGAATGACATAGAACCCTGCCCGGTGTCAACGCCATTTCCATGCCCATCAAAAAAACGTAAGCGTAACAACCACCGTACGCTGACCAGAAACAGCCTCCCCTGTAGAATCGTGATAGGCAGCTATCCGATTCTGCAGAGGAGGTATTTTTATGGACGCACATCAACAGCAAATCCGCGACGAA
>Ga0256406_1003416_pt1 | contig 19822 bp, 17 predicted proteins | sample RumenRJG_03DNA_FD_185986 | JGI IMG/M metagenome (GOLD analysis project Ga0256406, IMG submission 185986) | Bovine rumen microbial communities from Lethbridge, Alberta, Canada - RJG_03 | ecosystem: Host-associated > Mammals > Digestive system > Stomach > Rumen | place: Canada: Alberta | collected...
AGGTCCGCGCCTTCCTGCGTCGGAGGATGCGGGATGCTTCTCTCCGCCGGAAGGAGTCGGAGCGGATGCATGGCATCACGGACGGGCGCGGTGCTGTCCGGATCGCGGAAGCGCTTACCGGAGGCGGGTGTTCTGCGGGAGCGCCGGAGCTGTGACGGGGACAATGTGGACGGCGGCCGGAACTGAGACCGCCTTGTGGAAGCGTGGGGCTTATGATAGCGGAGAAGATCCGGATGGAAGGGGGAAACGGATATGGCGATGACATTGAGCGTAATTGTTCCGGTCTACAACATGGCTTCGGGGGACAAACTGAAGTGGTGCCTGGACTCTCTTGTGAACCAGACGATAAAGGATGGAAGAATAGAAATCATTGCCGTGGATGATCATTCCACGGACGATTCCTTCGCCATCATGAAGGAGTATGAACGGCGTTATCCGGAGCGTTTTCTCGCCGTCCGCAGTGCGGCCAATCATCACCAGGGGGGCGCCAAGAACATCGGCCTTGCGCTGGCGAGAGGCGCATGGATCGGGTTTATTGACGCGGACGACTGGGTTGTGAAGGACTACTATGAGCAGCTCCTGCTCTGGGCGGCGCGGACGGGGGCGGATATGGTGGGCTGCGATTACTGTCTCACCGGGGAACACAGCTGGACGGTCGGGCAGGTTGTCCATAATAACCGGCCGGAGCAGACGGGCATCATGAACACAGAGAAATACCGCAGGCTGCTGCTTGATACGGGAAGCCTGGTGGTCAAAATATACCGGCGCCGCATCATCTATGGAAACCGCCGGGCGGCAGACCCGGCTTTTGCCGGGGACAGGGACAGGCTGATCCGGCGCGACGGCACATTCACAGGAACACCGGAGGACATTTTCCCGGAGGACATATTCTACGAGGACAATGCTGTCTGCAATACCTGGATGCTGCGCGCAAAGCACTTTGAATATATTTCGGAACCAATGTACTATTACTATCAGCATGGAGCCTCTACCGTGCACACGATCACGGAGAAGAATCTGCAGGACCGGTGTACAGCCGCAAGGCTGATGTGGGAGGAGGCACAGCGGCAGGGCTACGCCGACACTTACCGGCCGGAGCTGGAATTTCTGTTTACAGTGCTTTTCTACGTCAACACGCTGTTTTCAGCCATGCCGAGGGAACAGCATATTCCGGACCGGTATGCCTTTACCAGGGCGCTGGCGGAAGAGATGAAACGGACCTTCCCGGATTTTGAGCAGAATCCGTATTATCAGGAGCGCATTGATCCGGAGGAGAAGAAGCTCATTGCCATGCAGATGAAGTCACATCGTCAGTTCTATCTATATTACCGGGCACTCTGGGCATACCGGGATCTGCGGAAAAAGTGCGGGACCCGCTGACATCCTTATGGAGGTGGAAAATGGGAATGAAATCGGATATTGAAATTGCACAGGAAGCGGAAAAGCTGCCCATTTCGCAGGTCGCGGCGAGGCTGGGCCTTCCGGAGGACAGTCTGGAGCTGTACGGGAAGTACAAGGCAAAGCTGACTGAGGAATGCCTGTCCTCGCTCCAGAACAGGGAAGACGGAAAGCTGATCCTGGTCACGGCGATCAATCCCACACCGGCGGGGGAGGGCAAGACGACGATCAGCATCGGACTGGCGGATGCGTTTCATCAGATGGGAAAGCGCGTATGCCTTGCTCTGCGGGAACCCTCGCTCGGCCCGTGCTTCGGCGTCAAGGGAGGCGCAGCCGGAGGCGGCATGGCGCAGGTGATTCCCATGGAGGATCTGAACCTGCATTTTACCGGAGATTTTCACGCCATCACCTCAGCCAATAATCTGCTGGCGGCGATGCTGGACGATTCCCTTCACTTCGGAAATCCGCTTCGCATCGATCCGACCCGGATTGTCTGGAAACGATGTATGGATATGAATGACCGGGCACTCCGCAATATCACAGTGGGACTCGGCGGTCATGCCAACGGACCGGTCCGGGAGGACCATTTTGTCATTACCGCGGCCTCCGAGATTATGGCGACCCTGTGCCTTGCGGAGAATATGGCGGATCTGAAGAAACGCCTCGCGCGGATTGTCGTGGCCTATGACTATGACGGCGAGCCCGTCACGGCCGGCCAGCTCGGCGCCGTCGGAGCCATGGCGGCGCTTCTGCGCGATGCCATCCGCCCGAATATGCTGCAGACGCTGGAGCATACCCCGGCGCTGGTGCACGGCGGCCCCTTCGCCAATATCGCGCATGGATGCAACTCTGTGCGGGCGACGAGGGCAGCGCTGAAGCTGGCGGATTACACCGTCACCGAGGCGGGATTCGGCGCGGATCTCGGGGCGGAGAAGTTCCTCGATATCAAATGCCGCCTTGCCGGACTGAAACCGTCCGCTGTCGTGCTGGTGGCAAGTATCCAGGCCCTCAAATACAACGGCGGCGTGCCGAAGGCGGAGCTCCATCAGGAGAATCTGCCGGCTCTGGAGCGGGGAATCGTCAACCTGGAGAAGCACATAGAGAATCTTCACAAATTCGGAGTTCCGGTGGTCGTCACGCTGAACTCCTTTGTGTCCGACACAGATGCGGAGTCGCGCTTCGTGGAACAATTCTGCAAGGATCACGGCTGTGCCTTTGCGAAGGCGGAGGTCTGGGCAAAGGGAGGCAGAGGAGGCCTTGATCTGGCAGAGAAGGTCCTTGAGACCATGGCAGAGACGCCGTCGGCCTATCATCCGATTTATGATACGGCAGCACCGCTGAAGGACAAAATCGAAACGATTGCAAAGGAAATTTATGGCGCGGACGGCGTGGAATACACGGCAGCTGCCTCAAAGGCGCTGAAAACGCTGGAGGACCATGGGTTCGGCGGACTTCCGGTCTGCATCGCCAAGACGCAGTATTCTCTCTCGGATGATCAGCATAAACTGGGCAGGCCCAGCGGATTCCACATCACGGTCCGGGATGCCTATGTCTCTGCCGGCGCGGGCTTTGTGGTGGTGCTCACCGGTGAAATCATTCAGATGCCCGGACTGCCGAAGGCACCGGCGGCGCTGAAAATCGATGTGAACGACGACGGGGTTATCACGGGACTGTTCTGAGTCTGCGCTGAGGGCAGGCGTACCAGTGGTGTTTTCCCTGCATGGCGTGCAGCCTGCTGATAATCATGACTCTTTCTGCAGTTTTTTATCAGTTCTGCAGAGACATGCCGGCAGAGCGGCTGATTTTGATGCCTCAGGGGAGTCAGCTGTTCCGGCTCTCCTCCTTCTCTTCCGTGCGGTTCTTCCGGCCAAGGTAGATCTGATATCCGATGGCACCTGTGCCGCACAGCAGGACGATTCCGCCGATGAGGAGGATGGCTGACAGATAATCCTGCCGTCCGAGCGCGGTGCCGGACAGCGCGGACAGAAAAATGGATGGAAAACGTCCGACCACGGTGATGAAGAGCCAGACCGGGAGCGGCATATCGGTCAGACCGACAAAATAGGACAGCATGTCCTTCGGTGTTCCCGGGATGAGGAAGAGCAGGAAGATAATCCACCGGGAACGGTTTGTCGTCTTTAAAAAGGACAGGGAATCTATTTTTTCTTTCGGGAAAAAGAGTTCGACAAATTCTCTGCCGAAGCGGCGCACCAGCAGGAAGACGATGAGGCTTCCCGCGGTTGTGCCGAGATCGGAGAGCAGGGAGCCCTTCCAGAGCCCGAAGGTGTAGCCGGCAGCGATCTCAAACGGGCCGCCGGGAATGACGGCGGCGATAACCTGCAGCATGGTCGCCAGCAGAAAGGCGCCGATACCGACCATGCCTCTTGACTCAATGTAAGCGCGAAATTCTGCGGGCCGGTCAGCAAGCTGCAGCATGGGCCGACAGAACCAGAAACAGATGGCAATGACCGCAGCGGCCGCGGCAGCAAGAAAGAGAAGGGCACAGATCTGCCGGCGTGTCAGCTTCTGCTTTTTCCGTTCGCGATATTTCCGGGTGTAGTCCCCGATGGTTTGTCTGATTGTTTCCCTCATTTTCATACCATCAAGGATAGGATCCGTGTGGACCGCGGTCAATGAAGAAATGATGAAAAAAGTGGGAAATAAACGAGATATTGACAATTTCTGCGTGAATCTGGTCTACCGACCGGGAACCTGCTTTCTTATCATTAACAATCTGTCGGTATCATGATGCCCGTGAAGCTGCGGAAGCGGCGCCCTGGGGCAGTGGATTGAGGAGATGCGGCATGGCTCTTCAGAAGGACATGACGGTTGGAAAACCGTCCAGACTGGTGGTGCAGTTTACAATTCCCGTCATTCTCGGGAATATTTTTCAACAATTTTATGCGATGACAGACACCATCATCGTCGGCAAGTTTGTCGGAACCAGTGCACTGGCAGCGGTCGGCGCCACCGGCACCATCACTTTCCTGATTCTGGGGTTCATGTGGGGGCTGTGCGCCGGGTTTGCCGTGCCGATCGGTCAGAAATTCGGCGCGGGCGATCTGCCGGCGATGCGGCGGGCTGCTGGAACGGCAGCGGTACTGTCTGTGCTGTTCACGGTGCTGATCACGGCGGTCAGTATGCTCTCCATGCGTGGACTTCTTGCCCTGATGAACACGCCGGAGGATATCTCCGGCATGGCGTATGACTATGTGATTGTCATCTGTGCCGGATTCGGGGCACAGATGCTCTATACGATGGTGGCGACCATTCTGCGCTCGCTCGGCAACAGCCGGATCCCGCTGATCTTTCTGATTATTTCGGCCTGTCTCAATATTGTGCTCGATCTGGTGTTTATTCTGTGCTTTTCCATGGGGGTTGCCGGCGCGGCTTGGGCAACGGTGCTCTCTCAGGGCGTTTCCGGCGTGGCCTGTCTGATTTTCATTATCTGCAGGGTGCCCGTCCTTCATCTGTCAGCACGTGATTTTGTCCCGGACGGAGGGCTGATGGCGAACGAACTGAAGATGGGTCTGCCGATGGCACTGCAGTTCTCGATCACGGCGATCGGCACACTGATGGTACAGAGCTCTCTCAATCTCCTTGGGTCAACGGTGGTCGCGGCTTATACGGCCGCCGGCAAAATCGAGCAGCTGCTCGAGCAGCTGTTCACGGGACTTGGCGTCACCATGGCGAGCTACTGTGCGCAGAATTTCGGCGCCGGGAAGCTGGACCGCGTCCGCAGCGGGGTGAAGGCTGCCAGCGTGCAGAACGCCATCTCCGCGGCGGCAGCCGGGATCGGCTGCCTGACCTTCGGCAAGTATCTGACCTATCTCTTTGTCTCGGACGGCATTGCGGAGATCATGCCGATGGTGGAGCTGTATCTGCGCTGCATCGCGTTCTTCATGATTCCGCTCGGGATGATTTTTATCTTCCGCAACGCGCTGCAGGGGATGGGATACAGCTTTCTGCCGATGATGGGAGGCGTGGTGGAACTGATCTGCCGCGCCGTCTTCGCGGTGGTCTCCGGGCGGCAGCGCAGTTATCTGCTTGTGTGTCTTGCTAATCCCATTACCTGGTTTATCACAGCGGTATTCCTGCTCGTGTGCTATGTCAAAACCATGAAGCTGATCCGGCGGAAGTGGGGATATGGCGAAAATACGCAGAAATGAGAAAACAGCATTTTACCATTAATCTGCTGCATGGATAAAAGGCGCCGCGTAACCGGTCGGCGCCTTTCTGCGTCTTTATTTATGACGGAAAGATTACGGATTTTTGTCAGGTGTGACTTGCATTGTAATGGTAAGATGATGCCAGGCGTAAGAGTCACGATCCGGACAGCAGAGAGGATTGTCCGGAGAGGAGCAGAGGCTTTATGGAAAAGAAGAAGCGTTTCTGGATCACAATCGGATGTATTGCCGGTGCGGCGGCTGCAGGATACTTTGGCACCGCCGTTTATTTTGTAAATCACTTCCCGTATCACGCGGCGGTGGACGGCATCGATGTCTCGGGGATGACATTGGAGGAGGCGGGGCAGGCGCTCGCCGGAAGGACCTCAAATTACACGCTGACGCTGACCGGGCGCGGCGGGCTGACGGATACGATCACAGCGGAGGATATTGATCTCAGCATGGATATGGCGCAGGGAGAGCTGGAGACGCTGCTCCGCGGCCGCAGTCCGCTCCGGTGGCCGGAGGCGCTGCTCCGTCCGGTCAGCTACACCAGTACGGCAGCAGCGGTCTGTGATGAGGAGAAGCTTACAAAGAGGATTGATACGCTGACCTTCTTCGACCCGCAGCATATCACGGCACCAAAGGATGCGGAGGTGGCCCTGTCAGGGGACAGGCTGACGGTGGTGCCGGAGCAGGAGGGGACGGAACCGGACCGGGAAAAGGTCCAGGAGGCCATTCGGATCGCGGTTTCGTATCTCACGCCGTCACTGAATCTGGATACAGCGGGACTTTACCGGGAACCACAGCGCCGCGCAGACGATGCGGCGCTCACCGCACAGGCGGATGCGGAGAACCGGATATTGGATGAATTTCCGGCGCTGCGCTTCGGCGATCAGGAGGAACGGCCCGGCGCAGAAGAACTGCTGTCCTGGATCGAATATGAGAACGGTGCTGCTAATATCCGGCAGGATAAGATTGCGGCATACGTCTCCGATCTGGCGGAAAAATATGACACGGTCGGGAAGAAGCGCTCCTTCACGGATCCGGGGAGTCACCGCACTGTGACCGTTGAACCCGGGACGTTTGGATGGGAACTGGATCAGGAGGCCACGGCGGAGGAACTTACTGCAGCAATCGCGGCGGATGGCATGAAGAATACGGCATTTGACGCATCGGATGGCGGGGAGGCGACCGCGGCCGGGACGGATGCAGCCATCAGCGTGGATACGGAACAGAGGATCGGCAGCAGTACCGGGATCGGGTCGGGAGAAGGATCCTTCCCGGTGCTCGATCCGGTCTGGAAGCAGGAGGGAAAGGAACACGGCGATCAGGACTGGGGCAGGGACTATGTGGCCGTGGATCTGGACAATCAGCATGTTTATGTCGTCCAGAACGACAAAGTGGTTCTGGACAGCGACTGCGTCTCAGGCAAGGCTGTGGTCGGACACAGCACGCCGGATGGGATCTTTTATATCTTTGCCATGGCGAAGGATGCAGTGCTGAAGGGAGACGGCTATGCGTCGCCGGTGAAGAACTGGATGCCGTTCTACCGCGGCGTCGGATTTCATGACGCGACATGGAGAAGCAGATTCGGCGGCAAAATCTACATCACATCCGGATCTCATGGCTGTGTCAATCTGCCGCTGTCATTTGCAACGAAATTGTATGATCTTGTAGAGGTCGGCACACCGGTCCTGGTTTATGGCGGCATGTCGCAGGAGGATGCGGCGAAGGCCGGTTACCATATCTATGATGATCACACGCCGTCTGATGCGGGAAATACACCCGCACAGAATGGACAGACGCCTGCGGCGGCCGATCCGAATGCAGCGATCGCAGCGGCACAGAGTGCAAGGGCAGCCGCTGAGGCGGCGAACCAGGCACTGGCGAATGCGCAGGCGGGCGGGGATCCGGCGGCCATTGCGGCGGCGCAGGCCCAGGCGGCGCAGGCAGCGACGGCAGCAGCCCAGGCGCAGGCGGCGGCACAGGCAGCTGCGCAGGCGGCGCAGAACGCATCGCAGCCGCAGGCATCGCAGAATCAGGCAGCACAGAACCAGGCGGCGCAGAACGCATCGCAGCCGCAGGCATCGCAGAATCAGGCAGCACAGAACCAGGCGGCACAGACCGCATCACAGCCGCAGGCGACCCAGAACCAGGCAGCACAGGTCACACCGCAGGCAGCACAGAACCAGACGGCGCAGGCCGCACCGCAGAGCCGGTAGATACAGCAGGGGCATCACAAGACACAGCAGCATCACAACAGCCCGCCAGCAGCACACCGGGCGCCGGTTCTCCGGCAGGTACGCACCGGGCAGTGATGCCTACATCAGCCGCTTCTGGTAACCGCCGGTGACAGTGGTGCCCTCGTGGACGATGATAAATGCCTTCGGATCAATTTTCAGAATATCCCGCTTTATGTCCTCGACCTCGCTCTTGGACACGACAGTCACAAGAACCTCTGTCTCCTGACGGGTGTAGGCACCCATGCCCTTCCAGCAGGTGACGCCGCGGACATATTTTGTCATAATCTGATCCCGGATTTCCGGGTGATGTGTGAAAATCATCAGTTCCAGCTCGATGTTCTGGTAATGGAATTTATCCACCGCGATGGAGAACACCGCCACAAAAATGATGGAGTAGATTGCCACCGACAGCTCGAACAGAACAGCCATCACGGTATAGAGACAGGCGTTGAAGGTGAGATTCATGAGGCCGACGGAGAAATTCCCCTTCTGGGTGAGGTAGACGCCGAGGAGGTCGAGCCCGCCGGCACTGCCGCCGCTTGTCAGGACAAGACCGCAGCCAATCCCGGCGAACAGGCCTGCGATGGCAATGTTGGCAAGCGTATCCCCTACGAGCGGCTCAGCCGGGATTTTCACAATGGTGAACACAACGGTCTGTACAGCCACGGAGATCACGGTGCCGATCAGCATTTTGCGGCTCATGGAGCGGTACGCGAGCAGGAAGAGAGGAATGTTGAGGCACAGGTTGATGATACCGGCGACATCAACCGAGGTGACCCGGGGAAATGCCAGCGTACGGATCAGCTGTGCCAGTCCGACGATCCCTCCGGCGTAGAGCCTGAGCGGCATCATAAAGAGATTGACGGAGCAGGCGTACATGGCCGAGCCGGCCATGATGAGGAATATGTTCCATGCGGTGAGCGGATGGTAAGGTCCGACGATCGGAGCTTCTGCCTGCTGGGTCTCGCTGTGTGCAGTTTCGGTATTTTTGATTTCTTCTTCCATTTCTACTCCATGCCGCACTCTCTGCGGCACCCGCGGGAGAAATGCCAGAATGGGTATTCTCCCGGAACGGTTTGTGAAGGCGGCCGCTCATCATCTCATCGGGTGTGGAACACGAGATGACGCTGTGCATCGACGCCGCTTTCAAGCCTTCATCCCTTTTTCTGCTTTTATGCCCGCCGTGTCATCGATGCCGGAATGGATTTCATTTTTCTGAGCCACATTCCACAATCTGAACACCTGCTCGGCCGCAGCGGACAGATTTGCCCTGGCACGGTCCGGCTCCATCGCCTCCGAAAGTGGAACGGCGGACCGGAGAATCGGAAAGAAGGCGTCGATTCCGCTGCGGTTCAGGAGCCCGGCATCCTCTGTCACGCAGCCGGCAAAGGCGATTACCGGCTTATGAACCTGCTTCGCCAGCTCTGCGACGCCGATCGGAGCCTTGCCCATGGCGGTCTGGCTGTCGAGGCGGCCCTCTCCTGTGACGACAAGGTCAGCGCTCTCCACTTCGCGGGCGAGGCCGGTTTCCTCCAGAATCATGTCCACGCCGGAGCGGAGCACCGCGTGGGTATAGGTGAGAAATGCGAATCCAAGACCGCCGGCGGCGCCGCTGCCCGGTGCGGCGTCATCCGCGCGCGGATAGCTCCGGCGGGAAAGTGCGGCGTAGTGTGCAAGCCATGCATCCATCCGCGCGATCATTGCGGGGGAGGCCCCTTTTTGCGGACCGAAGATGGCGCTTGCGCCGTTGCTTCCGCACAGGGGATTCGTCACATCGCAGGCGATCTGAAACCGGCAGTCCTGCAGAGCGGGAAGGACGCCGCTGTCAGAAATGGCCTCCAGCTCTTTCAACCCTTTTGCACCGCAGGAAACCTGTCTGCCGTTCCGGTCCAGCATGCCATATCCCAGTGCCTGCAGCATGCCGATGCCTCCGTCATTCGTGGCGCTGCCGCCGATTCCGATCAGGAACCGTCTGCAGCCATGCTGTATGGCATCTGCGATCAGCTCGCCGACACCGCGGGTGGTCGTGAGAAGGGGATTGCGCCTGTCAGGCGGGACCAGGGTGAGGCCGGCGGCGGAGGACATCTCCATTACGGCTGTGATATGGTCCGGCAGAATGCCGTAGGAAGCTTTCACGGTCTGCCCTTCCTCTGCAAGAGGACCGCTGACGGTGACCGTGCGGGTCCGGCCGCCCAAGCCGGCGATCAGGGCGTCCACGGTTCCCTCCCCGCCGTCAGCGAGCGGCCGGACGACAGCCTCTGCATTCGGAATCGCCCGATGCAGGCCGGTCCGAACGGCCTCTCCGGCGTCCAGGGAAGAGAGACTTCCCTTGAATGAATCCATTGCAATGACTACCTTCATGGATGCTCCGTGCCGCGTTCGCTGCGGCGTCTGCGGAAGTTGTTTCCACAACAAAAATCCCGTGAGTATGCGGTTTTTATAAAACGCTGCCCACGGGATTCATCTGGAAGCGGAGGACATGGGATTCGAACCCACGCACCGCTCTCGCGGCCTAACGCATTTCGAGTGCGCCCCCTTGAACCGCTTGGGTAATCCTCCGTAACTTCTATAAAGTACCATTTTTAAAAACAAATTTCAATTGGCAGATCAGGGATTCCTGCGGAATTTTGCCGGAGATCTTCCGAATTTTTAAAAGAAAGGCAGTTTTGGAGAAGGCTTTGAGGAACGGTTCCGACCTGGATTCTATGAAGTTTATGTCTGGGATGGTAGCGGAGAGAAGGTAAAACGCTGTAAAATGAATTTTGCCTGAGCCGACACGATATACGGGCTGGCAGCATGGCAGGCAATCATGGAGGAAAGCGGTGGGTTATTCACGATATATATCGCCTGATCTACTGGAAAAATTCGAGTTTCTCAATTATGGACATGCCCTTGAAATACTGGATCAGTCGTTTCCGGAGGAGTGGGGACAGCTTCAGGAGGCGCTGAAAAGACTGGAAATTTCCATTTCTGATTTGACTGTGGCGGGCGGCAATGAGTCGCCGATCCCCAGAAAATTCGATGAGGTTCTGTATCCTTATGGGTGGCGTGAAATCCGGATTACAGGTGATCTTCTCCTGAACCTGTATCCGAGGAAGGCCAATCAGAAAAGGGGACATTTCGCTGATCTGCCCAGTGATCATAGAGAAATTAAAGGGTATATTGACGGGCATAATATTGATTTCATCAAAGGCCGGGTTGCGTTTGACCTCGAATGGAACAGCAAGGATCAGACCTTTGACAGAGATCTGCTGGCGATGCGGACTTATTTTGACTGTGGATTGATTGACGTGGGCGTGATTGTGACGCGGGCGGAGGAGCTGAACGATTACTTTAAAATTATAAAAGACCCCGATGGAAAGCCGCTGATGCCCAAATATGGCGCCTCGACCACATGGATGGGGAAACTGAAGTATCGGCTTGATTCCAGGAGAAATGGAGGATGTCCGATTCTTGCGATTGGTATCCGAAAGAAGTGTGTAAAAGAACATGAGCAACTTGACAGAAACTATCAGGAGCTTCAAGAGCTTCACAGAAAATAAGAAATACCGGGTGATATACGCGGATCCGCCCTGGCAGTTTGCAAACCGCACCGGAAAGGTAGCACCGGAAAATAAGCGTCTGCAGCGATATTCCACAATGACGGTAGAGGAGATTATGGCTCTGCCGGTGCGGGATGTCACCGATGACTGTGCTCATCTTTATCTCTGGGTGCCGAATGCTCTTCTGCCGGAAGGGTTGGAGGTGATGAAGGCGTGGGGGTTTACATATAAGACGAATCTGATCTGGGAGAAAGTCCGCAAGGATGGGCAGCCGGATGGAAGGGGCGTCGGGTTCTACTTCCGGAATGTCACCGAGGTGCTGCTGTTTGGCGTGAAGACGCGGAGAAAGTCGGAGACATACCGTACGCTGGCACCCGGACGCTCGCAGGTCAATCTGATCCGGGCCATGAAGAAGGAACACAGCAGGAAGCCGGATGAGTTTGTGGACCTGATTGAGCGATGCAGCGAGGGACCGTACCTGGAGCTGTTTGCCCGCGGAGACCGCGAGGGATGGGATATGTGGGGAGACCAGGCGGAGGAAGGGTATGAGCCAACCTGGCATACATATGCCAATCATACGGTGGCGGAGAGCGCCGCGCCGATATCGGCAAGGGCGTGAGCTTTGAAAAATCCGCGTCTGGCTCTCATTTGCTGTACAATAAGGTTAAATCTATATCAGTGCTGAGAAAGTGCGGCACGGGATGCAAATTGGTATTCCGCGGAAGGGGTATCGGCGGAGAACAGGTGACCGGCGCGGCGGCGGAGAGAACCGCCGCCGGGCTCAGTTGGAGGGAAGGAGAGTAGGACAATGTTAAGAATTGGTATGCTCACCAGCGGAGGCGACTGTCAGGCACTCAACGCGGCTATGCGCGGTGTCGTAAAGTGCATCTACAACAATGCGAAGGAGCCTGTGGAATTTTATGGCTTCGAGGATGGGTATAAGGGGCTGATCTACAGTAAGTTCCGGATGCTCACCGATAAGGATTTTTCCGGCATCCTGACCCGCGGCGGCACGATTCTCGGGACGAGCCGCGTCCCGTTCAAGACGATCCGGGAACCCGATGCAAACGGTCTCGACAAGGTGGCGGCCATGAAGCAGAACTATTACAAGCTGCAGCTTGACTGCCTTGTCATGCTCGGCGGCAACGGCTCCACCAAGACGGCCAACCTCCTCTCGGAGGAGGGACTCAATGTCATCACGCTTCCCAAGACAATCGACAATGATCTGTGGGGAACGGACATGACGTTCGGATTCCAGTCCGCGGTCGACATCGCGACGACGGCGATTGACCAGATTCACACGACGGCATCTTCCCACGGCCGCGTCTTCATTGTAGAGATCATGGGGCACAAGGTCGGTTTCCTGCCGCTGAATGCCGGCATGGCAGGCGGCGCGGATATCATTCTGATCCCGGAGATTCCGTATGATATCAATAAGGTGATCGACAAAATCGAGGAGCGCGATGCGAAGGGAAGCCGCTTCACGATCATTGTCGCGGCGGAGGGCGCCATCTCCAAGGAGGACGCCAAGCTCTCCAAGAAGGAATATCAGAAGAAGCTTGCCAATTATAAATTCCCATCCGTTTCGTACGAGATTGCCGATGCCATTTCCAGAAAGACCGGGCGCGAGGTGCGCGTCACTGTTCCCGGCCATGTTCAGCGCGGCGGTGAGCCCTGCCCGTACGACCGTGTCTTCGCGAGCCGCCTTGGCGCAGAGGCAGGCGAAATGATTCTGGACAAGGAATTCGGCTACATGGTCGGATACAAGAATCGGGAGATGGTCAAAGTGCCGCTGAAGGACGTCGCGGGCAAGCTCAAGACGGTCGATCCGAATTCGGATATCATCAAGGAAGCAAGAATGCTCGGCATTTCGTTCGGTGACTAAGACATTTCCTAATATGATAATGATTCCATGGTAATGATTCCGCATTTCTGAGAAAATGGAAAATGCGGGATCATTACCGCGCTTTTTTATACTTATGGCAGAACAGAAATTCCTTGCGCTGTATCGAAAATACCGCCCCCAGACCTTTGAGGATGTCCGCGGGCGTGATGCGATCGTGCGCACGCTGAAAAATCAGATTATCAACGGGCGAGTCAGTCACAGCTATCTCTTCGCCGGAACGCGCGGAACAGGAAAGACAACCATCGCCAAAATTTTTGCGAAGGCGGTGAACTGTGAGCACCCGCATGACGGCAATCCCTGCGGGGAGTGTGAAATGTGCCGCGCGATTGCGGAGGACCGCAGCTTCAATGTGGTTGAAATGGACGCCGCCTCGAACAACAGCGTTGAGGATATCCGCAAGGTGATCGATGAGGTCAGCTATTCTCCGAGCGAGGGGAAAAAGCGGGTCTATATCATCGATGAGGTGCATATGCTGTCCGGCGCCGCGTTCAACGCACTGCTGAAGACACTCGAGGAGCCGCCGGAATACGCGGTTTTTATCCTGTGCACCACGGAACCGAACCGGCTTCCGGTGACAATCCTTTCGAGATGCCAGCGCTTTGACTTTGGACGGCTGACGACGGAGACGATTGCCGGGCGCCTGCGGGAAGTAGCAGACGCGGAGCACCTTGAGGCGGAGGACCGGGCGCTTCATTATATTGCCGGTGCAGCGGACGGTTCCATGCGGGACGGTCTGTCGCTGCTTGACCAGTGCAATGCGTTCAACTATGGCGCGGGGGAGCTGACTTATGAGCGGACCCTCGAGATTCTCGGCGCGGTCGATCCGTCTGTGTTCAGCACCCTGTTTCGCCTGGTGCATGACGGAAAGGCAGCGGAGGCGGTGCACAAGCTCGATGAGCTGCTCATGCAGGGCAGGGAGCTTGTCCGGCTGATTACGGATTTCATCTGGTACCTGCGCAATCTGATGCTTCTCAAGGCGTCCGAGGATACGGCAAAGGACCTGGATGTGTCCGGAGAAAACCTCACACGGATGATCGAGGATGAAAGAAAGGCCGAGATGCCGGAGATTCAGCGGGACATCCGGATGCTCTCGGAGCTGACGGAACAGATCCGCTTCTCCTCGAATCGGCGCATTCTCGCCGAGGCCGGGCTGATCAGGCTGTGCAGGCCGCAGATGGACACGGATACAGATGCACTGCGGGTGCGTGTCCAGCAGGTGGAACGGCTGATGGCGGAGCGGGACAGATACATCGCGCAGATTCAGCAAACTCTGCAAAATCCGGCCCTGATGGCGGCACTATCCGGCGCCGGGCAGCAGGGCAGTATGCCCGGACAGGTTGCAGGCTCCGGGGCAGCTGGCGCGGCCGGAACTGCGGGGACCGGTGCTGGTATGCCGGACGGGACAGGAATGTCAGCCGGCATGGCGTCCGCCGACAGCCGCGTTTCCGGTTCATCTGGGTCAGGCGTTATGGCCGGCTCAGCAGCCGCTGTGACTTCGGCGGGACCGCTACTGCCGAAGGCCATACCGGAGGAAGTCAGGGAGATTGCCCGGAACTGGCCCAAAATACTGGCGTCCATGCCGGATAACTACATCCGGGTTTTTCTGGGCCTTGCCAAACTTTCCTGTGATGAGCAGGGGAATCTGGTGTTTGTTTTTGACAATCCGGTCACGGCGGACACCTTTACGAACAAGGAGCATGAGAAAACCCGCGAGACAGTGCTGAATCATATCCGCGCGCAGACCGGGAAGGATGTCTCCGTCGTCTACAAATGCCTTGACAACCAGGAGAAATTTACGGACAATTATGTGGATTTGTCGGATGTCGTCAAGATGGAGATCGAACCGGATGATTCCCTCTGAGATTCATGAGGAGAAGGCAGGAATCGGGACATTCCATTTCTGATTACACCAGAAAAGAACAGGAATATCGCAGCGAAACACTGCGGGAGGACGATATGGCCAAGCACGGTGGATACATGGGCGGCATGCCCGGCAATATGCAGAATCTGATGAAACAGGCGCAGCGCATGCAGCGCCAAATGGAGGAGAGCAAGAAAGCGCTCGACGAGAAGGAATTCACGGCAAAATCCGGAGGCGGTGCCGTTGAGGTGGTGATGACGGGAGACCATGCGCTGAAGAGCATTACGATCTCAAAGGAAGCAGTGGATCCGGATGACGTGGAGATGCTGCAGGATCTGATCGTCGCTGCGGTCGGAGAAGCCAACCGGCAGATCAGCGAGGCGGCGGAGCAGGCCTTCGGAGGTATGGCAGGGCTGTAATGGATCTTTACTCCGGAGATTTTAATAAACTGATTGACGAGCTGGCGGCGCTGCCGGGGATTGGAAACAAGTCCGCGCAGCGCCTCGCTTTTTATATCATCGGAATGTCAGAGGCCCGGGTGGACCGCCTGGCACAGACGATGGTGAAGGCAAGAAAGAACGTGCACTACTGCCGGTGCTGTCAGAACCTCACAGATTCGGATTTGTGCCCGATCTGCGCCTCGCCGCGGCGCGACCATGGCACAATCATGGTGGTGGAGACGCCGCAGGATCTGGCAGCCTATGAGAAAACGGGCAAATATGAGGGGGTATATCACGTCCTGCATGGCGCCATCTCGCCTATGATGGGCATCGGCCCGGCAGATATCCGCCTCCGGGAACTGCTTGACCGGATCCGGGCGGGCAGTGCGGAAGGAGGCGAGCCGGTCCGGGAGGTGATCATCGCCACCAATTCAAGCCTCGAGGGGGAGACCACGGCCATGTATATCAGCAAGCTGATCAAGCCGCTGCAGGTCAGGGTCACCCGGATTGCGAGCGGGGTGCCGGTGGGCGGCGATCTTGAAAACATCGACGAGGTGACACTGCTGAGAGCACTGGAGGGCAGGCAGGAGATGTAACGCGGCATCGATGTGTAACTATTAACCGCATCCGGCTGTGAAGTACCGGATGTCTTATCCGGCAATACCGCAGAAGCGGATTTTGCCTCAGCGAGGTATCAAAATGGGGGTTACAAAAAGGCTATTTGGAACGACAGCAGAAGGAAGAGAGGCATATCTTTACTCCATCACGGCGGGCGGCGTCACAGCGGAAGTTACTGATTTCGGCGCGGCGCTGGTCAATCTCTTTGTCCCGGACCGGGATGGGCATGTGGATGACGTGATTCTCGGATTTGATGATGTGTCGGGCTATGAAGTCAATTCGTGCTTTTATGGTGCGCTGATTCTTCCGTCGGCGAACCGGATCGGCGGCGCTTCGTTTGAACTGGATGGCAGGACATACCAGCTGCCGCGAAACGACGGCGAAAACAATCTTCATACGGACCATGAGCACGGCAGCCACAAGCGGTTCTGGGATGCTGAGGAGGGGAAAGACTCGGTAACCTTTACCCTGAAGCTGGCTGATGGAGAGCTGTACACACCGGGGAACCGTGTCTTTCGGGTAACATACACCGTGAAGGAAAACGGGACGCTTCAGCTCAGGTATCATGCGGAGAGCGACCGGAGAACACTGATCAACGCGACCAACCACAGCTACTTCAACCTGCGGGGACGCAGCGACTTTGCCAAAATTTATGATACCCGCGTAAAGCTCTGGTGCAGTGCGTTCACGCCGGTTGTGGCGGGTGCTATTCCGACGGGAGAGATCCGCCCGGTGGAGGGAACGCCGTTTGATTTTCGCGCAGGCAAGACAATCGGACAGGATATTGAGGCGGAGGATGAGCAGCTGAAGCTTGTCGGCGGGTATGACCATAATTTCGTGGTGGACGGCTGGACGCCGGAACACCGCCGCGGGACAGAAGCGGATCTGCTGCCGGTGGCGGAAGTGACGGAACCCGTTCACGGACGGTGCATGGAGTGCTGGACAACGCTTCCCGGCGTACAGTTTTATGCCGGGAATTTCGCGTCAGGAATTGGCAAGGAGGGGAGATCCTACTCCGCGAGAGACGGCGTGTGCTTTGAAACACAGTACTTCCCGGATGCAATTCATCATGAGAACTTTCCGCAGCCGGTGTTCGGCCCGGGGGAAAATTATGATTCCCTGACGGAGTACCGTTTCCGGACTGTCTGAAAGCAGGGAACAGGCCCATGGCAGTGATCAAGTTTCCTGGGCGCCGCCGCGAGGATGAGGCGTTTGATCAGGAGGACATAATTGAAGAGGGAATCGACAACGATGTCGATGACGACGGCTACGCGGACGACGGGCGCGAGAGTGAGCGCGAGTATGCGGAGGAGACACGCCGCAGAATGGCGGATCGCGGCAATATGCGCCCGCGGAGGAAACGGACGGCCCGGGAAAAGGTGCATCTTGCTCTGCGCCTTATGATCGTGCTGTGCGCAGCAGGGGCTCTCATTGCTTTTCTCCTGAATTCCACGGAGCATACCTCCTACACGGAGAGTGAGATCGCGGATGTCGCTGCCGTACAGGTGCCGGATGCCTCGGGCTATGTGAATGTGGATGGGAATATCTGTATCTACAACCGGGACGGGGCGAGCCTCCTGAATGAAAAGGGAACCGTCGTCTGGAATATCACCTATGAGATGCAGCAGCCTCTGGTGGATGTCAGCGGAGATATGATTGCCATCGGGGACTATGGCGGAAGCACAGTCTATCTGTGCAGCACGGCAGGTCCGGTGGGCCAGATTGCGACCAATCTGCCGATCCGCTCCCTGACCGTGTCGTCTGGCGGGAATGTAGCCTGCGTTCTTGCTGACACGGACGCCACCTGGATTTATCTGTATGACAAGTCGGGAAAGCAGATTGCCTATATCAAACGCAGTATGGCCAAGAGCGGCTATCCGGTCAGTGTGTCGCTGTCCCCGAACGGCAGACTTCTCTGCTGCGCCCAGCTGACTGCTGACAACTCGGCGATCAAAACCAGCGTGGTTTTCTATAATTTTGGCTCGGTGGGGAAGAATTCTGTCGACAATGCGGTCAGTGCATATGACTATGACCAGGAGATCGTGGCGTATACCCGTTTTCTGGACAACGAGTCTGCCGTGACGGTTTCTGATACCCGCGCAGCTTTTTTTGACGGCGATGATGTTCCGGAAAACATTGGAGAAACCAAACATCCTGCTCAGCTGCAGGGCGTCTGGACCGGGGGCGCTTATGTCGGACTGCTGTATCCGGACATGACCGGGTCACATGAATATGAACTCGACATTTACAGCGCTGCCGGAAAGAAAACGGGCAGTGTGATGTTTGATATGCAGTATACATCCATTCAGTTTGACGGGGACCGCGTTCTGATCAGTGATGCCCAGTCTGTCCTGATCTACACCGTGACCGGAGAAAAGCGATATTCCGGCACATTTCCGGATACAGTGCTGCAGGTGATCCCGACGGGCAGAGCAAACCGTCTGCTTCTTCTCACCTCCGATAAACTGAAAATGATGACGCTGCGGTGAAATGGACAGGTTTTCGGGCGCGAGGATATCATTCCATGGTGATACTATATGAAATCATACTGGTCATGATCGGAATCGCGGTGCTCATGAGCTTTATGACACATGGATTCCGAACCGGATTTGCGAGGGGGATTTCTGCCCTCTTTTCTCTGGCAGCGGCTGCTGCGTGTCTCTATCTTCTCTCCAAAATCTGGGAGGACTTTATGACCACGCATCTGGGCGGCATACTATCCTCTGTCATTATGATGGTTCTGGTTCTGCTTCTCTATAAACTCTTTCATATCTTCTTCTCAGCCATCAATCTGATTGCAAAACTGCCGCTGGTGAGATGGCTGGACAAAGGCCTCGGCCTTGTGAACGGCCTCGTCGAGGGATTCTTCGTCCTGTATATTCTGCAGATTCTCCTGGAAAAATATCTTCTTGTATAGTGTATAGAAGGAAACAATTCCTATGAATGAATGTGATTCCTCATCGTCCTGAAGATGATGTGCGCAGCGGTGAGAGGTCCGTACGAGTTTCCCGACTCGCCGATGACCGTAAGAGATTTTCGACCCGCTGTTGCCCGTAAGAGTTTCCCGGCCCGCGATATTGGGCGGATTTTCTGAAGCCTTGCGGTGATACGGCTGCGATGCAGGATATAGCAGGCTGAGCACAAACATAACACAATACATAACGAATTGTCGTTTACTAAATAACGATTTTAAAAAGTATGGTGCCAGATATGGACGATATGTCCGTGCGCGGTACAATCCGTTGCGCTTCGCACAGAAATACCCGAAAACACGCATAAATACTGACAATTCTGAATCTGGAAAAAATAAAATTTCCCGTTGCGTTCACAAAAAGCGGATGCTATAATACGAATCACCGCCGATGAGAAGGACAGTTTTCCTCAGAAAAACGGGCCATCTGAGAGGCGGAGACAAAAAACTGACATAGTGGTGGTTTGAAAAAACAGCAAAGAAATTTAAAAAAGTTGTTGACAAACAAGATACCACATGATATGATGTCAGAGTTGCGGCTGAGGAAGCCAAGACAAAGAAAGACCTGCCAGGCGGGCCTGCCGGTCATAAGACCGGAGCAGAAAATTTGACAAACGAACAGAAATGCAACCCTGAAGATTCCAAGATCTGAGCCGGAACACTGCAGCAGCGAT
>Ga0256406_1003417_pt1 | contig 19820 bp, 5 predicted proteins | sample RumenRJG_03DNA_FD_185986 | JGI IMG/M metagenome (GOLD analysis project Ga0256406, IMG submission 185986) | Bovine rumen microbial communities from Lethbridge, Alberta, Canada - RJG_03 | ecosystem: Host-associated > Mammals > Digestive system > Stomach > Rumen | place: Canada: Alberta | collected...
CGGCGACCCCGTCGACGCCCTCTCCACCCTCACCTACGTCGACAACGCCTACCCCATCGGCCGCAAGATGTGTGAGAAGCTGAAAGACCTCATCCCGCGCCAGCAGTTCGATGTGGCCATCCAGGCCGCCATCGGGAGCAAGATCATCGCCCGCGAGACTGTGCGGCAGGTGCGCAAGGACGTCACGGCCAAGTGCTACGGCGGCGACATCACGCGCAAGCGCAAACTCCTCGAGAAACAGAAGGAGGGCAAGAAGCGCATGCGCCAGGTGGGCAACGTGGAGGTGCCGCAGAGCGCCTTCCTGGCCGTGCTGAAACTAGATTAAACATTAACAATCAAATATCTGGAAAGAAAATGAAAAAAGCAACCCGCATCCTGATGGCCGCCTTTGTGATGGCTGCCACTTTCGGCTTCGCCTCGTGTGGCGACGACACCAAGGACAACCCCGATCCACAACCCGGCCAAACCTACGAGGAATCAGCCTCTTACTCAATCCTTTTCAATGGCAATGCCGTTGCAGCTGGAAGCACTGTTGAAAGCGAGGAAGGGTTCAAAGTGGATTTGCTCCTGGCAAACAAGACTGACGGTGCGCTCGACACACGCTTCAAAGTCGAGAAGGTGTCGGGACCCGATGCCATGAACAAAATCGGTGTATGCATCGATGTGTGCACCGATCAGAACTGCCCCTACACCTCGCCCAATCTCAACATTGCTGCAGGCGGACAGCAGTATATCTCCATCGAATACTTGAGTGAGCGCGCGACGAGCATGACCGCCACATATCAGCTCACCGTCGGTGAAGGCTTGGCCCTGAACAACCCGCAGGTCATCTTTGTCAAGCTCAACGTCAACTAGGCGGCCGAGCGCTCGTAGCGGCGCACCAATGCGGCATACCATGCCGCCAGCGCCGCCATCGTCAGCGCCGACACCGCAGCATAGAGCCTCACCGCCGCGAGGAAACTCCCCATCCGGATGCCCACGGCAATGGCCACGACGCGCAGCGCCAGAAGTCCTATGTAGAATAGGAATTCTGTGCGCTGCTTGTTGAATATGAGCGAGAGGAAGGTCAGCGGAGTGGCGTTGAGCGACAGCCAAATCCAGGGCAGCAAAGCCTGCACATAGACACCGCAGCCCTCCCAGTCCGCGCCGAAGAGGAAGGTGAAGAGAGGCTCGGCCACGAACCACCCCACCACACATACCGGAAAGGCTACTGCATTAACGACCAGCAGGGTGCGCATCAGCAGGGGAGCGATGCGCTCGCCCCGATGCACGCTCTCGGCCGCGCGGGCATAGAGCACGCTTTCGAGGGCTGAATTCAGTATGTTGGTGGGACGGAAGACCATGGTGAGGGCAAGGCCGAAGAGACCCACCTCGGCACGGTCGAAATAGAAGGCCAGCCAAAGGAATGGCAATCCTGCCGAGAGGCTGTTGACCAACTCCTTGGGTGCCACGTAGAGGGGGTAGTTCTTGTGCTTTACAGCAGCAGCCTTGCGCTCGGCGCCGGTGGTGGTGGGCAGTTGCAGGGTGCGCATACGCAGGCGATAGACGAGGTTGGCCGCCGCCTGGCCCAGCACGGTGCCCAGCGGCAGGCCGGCCGGCTTCATGCCCAGCACGCCCAGCAATATCTTCAGTCCGGCACCGATGCCAGCATTGGTGACTTCGGACGTTGCCATCACGCGGTAGCGTCGCACACGGTTGTACAGCCCCGCATAGATGCGCGACGAGCCCACGAGCCACACCATCGGCGGCACCAGCAGGGCGATGGCGCCCAGCTCGGCGTAGTCGCCCGGCAAGGCATCAGCAAGATATAGCGTCAGAGCCAACGTCAACAGCAGCAATGATACGCACGTATTCATCCGCAGTGCGAAGCGGGCCACGGCAGCACTCTCGCTTGCGTCGCGCGCCGCCACCACCGCCAGCTCGTACTTGCAGGTGGAGACGATGATAAGCACCTCAATATAAGAATAGAAGATATTGAACAGGGCGAAGTCCTCGGGCGTATAGAGTCGCGTCAGCACGAGGTAGGCCAACATGGCAATGGCCTGGGCAATGATATTGCCCCCCATCAGCGTGGCGGCTTCGCCGGCCACCCCCTCGCCCTTGATCCATCTGCGCCAGGTGCTCATATCTCGCCGTGGTATTTGCGCAGCACCCACTCTGCCGCCAGCAGCAGGAGGATGAGAGCCAGCACCAACGGCAGCCCCACCAGCTCGCTGTGGCGCGTGTGGGTGTAGATGACGGGTTTGATGGAGGCTAGCTCGTCGCGGAGGGCATCGAGCTCGGAGGGACTGTACATGCGGCCGCCGGTGGTGGCGCTGAGGGTGCGCAGCAGGGTGTGGTCGGCCGTGAGGTTGGCCTGCTCAAGCTCCTGCTCCTCGACGGCGAAGCTGCCTTCCGAGGTCAGTGTCTGCCCGTCGAGGGTGGTGGTGGCGCGGAAGCGGTAGGTGCCTTCGGGCAGGTTGCCGAGGCTCACGGCGTAACCATCCCTCTGACGACTGAAGGCATAGTCGCCCTCCACGGAGTCGCCCTGCAGGGTCAGGGTTGCGTCGGGCGTGTTGATGGGCTCGTAGGCTTCGTTGTAGAGCTGCGCGGAGAGGATGACATTCTGTCCGACAGGGTAGACACGCTCGGCCTCCACACGGAACCGCTCGCGCCCCTCCTCTTGGGCCACGAAGTTCACCATCTGGCTCACCAGGCGGTCGAAATGCTCGTGGCTCTGGTTGTTCAGGTAGTCGCCCAGGCGCCAGCGCCAGAGACCTTCGCCCCAGATGAAGGCGCGCCGCCGCCCCCCTTGTGTGGTGGCCGCGATGAGTGGCTGGCGGGTGTCGATGTTGCCCAGGCGGCCGGTGAAGAGGCTCTGCACGCCCTCGCCCAGACGGGCTTCGCCGAAGGGGGCGGTGAGGGGGGGCAACTGCTCGAGGGCTTCGCCGTCGCTGCGGTCGTAGTGGAAGAGGGTGAAGCCGGAATTGTATACCGCCGTGAGGTCGGTACCCTTGCGCACGCGCGAAACTATTTCCATCCCCGTCTTCAGGGCGTTGAAACGCGGCAGGTCGGTCTGCATGCCGATGACATAGAGCTGCGGCAACTCCTTGACGGCCTCGGGCACTGCCAGCGAGGCGGTGGGCAGGTTGTGCAGGATGGCCAGGCTGTAGTCCTTCAGGTCGGCGCGCTTGGTCGCCAGGTCGGCGGCCATCAGCACGGTGGCTTTGTAGCCTTCGGTGCTTTCCGCGGCCTGCTTCAGTGCCGAGAGGTCGGGGTGCGGCGCGGCGGCGATGATGGCCACCTGCTGCTCGTCCTCTATTATGTCCACGTAGAACCCTATGTGGTTGTTCTCTCTGTTCTCCTCCTCGTCCAGCAGGTCGAGCCATACGTCGTAGCGGCGCAGTCCCGGGTGGAGGGCGGTGGCTTCGAGCGTGTAGGTGGCGTTGTGGTTGTCGTCGTAGGTGATGTATATCTTGTCGACAGCACGCTGCACCGCGGCCTCGGTCAGGCGGAGTTCGGTCCTCAGGCCTTTCATCTGCGAGGCATTGACGGTCACTTCCACTGTAATCGTCCGGCCTTGGTAGGCGATGCGGTTGACGCGCAGGTGCGAGAGGGTGGCGTCGCGTCGCGGGGTGGTGTCGCCGAGGGCGACGGTGTAGACGGGTATGCCGAGCCGCTCGGCCACACTCACAGGGTTCTGGCCGCGGTTGTAGATACCGTCGGAGGCAAGCACAATGGCGGCGGCGTTGCGCGGCACGTCGAGCAGCGCGCCGAGGTCGGTCTGGTGGGGCTTGTCTTCATTTGTGGCATAGACGGTGCGGAAGTCGCCATCGAGTCGCTCGGCAAGCGGCTGGAGCGTGAAGGCGGAGTCGGCACTCTCGGCCACCGAGAGCGACCGGTCGGCCGCCAGCACCACCAGCGGATGCTGCCGCTCGTGTACCGTGCGACGCATCATGGGTGCCAGCAGGAGGAAGGCGATGGCGCTCACCGCCAGCATCCGCAGCGCCGCCAGCAGCCACCGCAGGCGCGCGCCGAAGGCCTTGCGGGACACAAAGTACATCACCCCTGCATACAGGGCGCCCAGCAGAAGGCAAAAGAGCACAAAATACCAAGGATAATCGAGTGTCATGGTGTTCAGTTTCCGTAGATTAGGGTGCCAAATGATTCGGGTTGGAAGTATCGCAGCGCCACACGCTGCAGGTCGTCGGCGGTGATGGCCATCAGGTCGGACTCCATCTCCTCAAGGGTGTTCACGTGGTCGTAGCAGAGGTAGGCCTTGCCGATGGACTGCATCTCGTTCATGCGGTAGTCGTCGTTGATGGTCACCTGACCGACCATTTGGCGTTGTGCAGCATGCAACTGCTTGTCGGTCAGTTCCGTGTCGACCAATCGTTGCAGCTCGCCGAGGATGATGGAGCGGGCCCTGTCGACGGCGCCGAGGTCGACGCCGGAGTAGATGTAGAAAAGGCCCGTGTCGGAGAAGGGGACGTACTGGGACTCGATGTTGTAGCAAAAACCGTAGTGCTCGCGCACAGCCACGTTGAGGCGCGAGTTCATGGCGGGGCCGCCCAGAAGGTTGTTCAGCAACGAGAAGGCGGTCTTGTCCTTGTGGTAGACGTCGGGCGCCTGGCAGCCGATGAGGAGGTGGGCCTGATGGGTGTGGCGGTTGACGTAGCGGTCGAAAGGCTGGAAGACAGGTCGCCTCGAGCGGTCGACGGCAGAGGGGTGGTTCTCGTAGGGGCCGAAGTGCTTCTCGCAGAGGCGCACGAGACGGTCCATCGCAACGTTGCCCGAGACGGTGACCACCATACGCCCGGGGGCATAGTTCTCACGCACAAAGCGTTGCAAGCGCTCCGAGGTGAACCGCCTGACGTTCCTCTTCGAGCCGAGGATGTTATGCGCCAGCGGATGGCCGGAGAAAGCTAGTTCCTCGTACTGGTCGAAGATCAACTCGGCGGGCGAATCATTGTAGGCGTTGATCTCCTCGATCACCACATCGCGCTCGCGCTCAATCTCTTTCGTAGGGAACGAAGCATGGAAAAGGATGTCGGCGAAAAGCTCAAGGCAGCGCTCCAAGTGTTCGGTGAGCGACGAGGCGTAGAGGCAGGTCTCCTCCTTGGTGGTGAAGGCGTTCAGCTCGCCGCCTACGCCATCGATGCGGTTCTGTATGTGGTAGGCGTGGCGGTGAGCGGTGCCTTTGAAGAGCGAGTGCTCGATGAAGTGGGCGATACCCTCGTCCGGGCCACGCTCGTCGCGGCTGCCGACGCCGATGTACACACCCGAATAAGCCACCCGCGAGGGAGTGCGGCTCAATATGATTTTCAGCCCGTTGGCTAGCGTATGGTATTCGTACACGGAATGTCAATTCTATAGCCCCATTAACACAAAAAAGCCCGCTTTATTGTGCCGCACCAAAAAACATGGGTAAAGTTTCCATCATTACCCATCGATGGGTAATAATGGGAAAAGGCCTATCTATTACCCTAGAGAACCCCTACCGTCCCCCTACCGTCCCCGAAGAAAAAATGTTAAATTTTCCACCCGCTGTAGTTTTCTCCCCCCCTTCTTGCGTCTTTAGTTCGTATGATTGTCGGAAAACGGTAGGCGCAAATAGAAATAGGTATAACAGGGTTAATTTGTTGTTTGCTGTTTTCCTTTTTTGTAGAAAAATGACACACAGTGCAAATATAAAGACATGAAACTTATTATTAATCAATACCCATTCTCAAAATGAAAACATTTATCAGATTGGCGCTCCTCGCGGCACTGCTTCTGCCGTTGAGTGCACACGCGCAGGTGTACTTCCCCTACACCATCGACTTCGAGGACGACACCTCGGGCTGGCAGTTTGTCAGCAACAGCAGCACCGGCTCCTACTGGATTATCGACTCGGCTGCCAACCGCCCCAACGCCGCCTATCCCGACTCGGCAGGCCGCGCCCTCTACGTCACCTCCGACAGCGGCGCCACGGTGAGCTACAACCACTCCAACCAGGTAACCTACGCCGTGAAGACCCTCACCTTCGCCGAAGCCGGCGACTATACCCTGAGCTTCGACTGGACGAGCGGCGGCGAGTCGACCTACGACTATTTCCATGTCGCCATCGCCCCGGCCAGTGCCACGCTCCCCACCGGTTACTACTCCTTCACCATGCCCTCCGACTGGCACGTCGTGGCCAGCTCCCTCAACCTCTCCGCCTCCTGGCAGACCGCCAACTCTGTCTTCTCCGCCGCGGCCGGCAGCAGCTACAAGCTGGTCTTCGTCTGGCGCAACGACGGCTCGATGGGCGACGGCATCGGCGCCGCCATCGACAACATCGTCATCAACCAGCTCTCCTGCTCCGCCCCCCTCGCGCTGACCTTCGACACGGCCTCCCTCGAGAGCCTCACCGTCCGCTGGAACCGCGGTGGCACCGAGAACGAATGGCAGGTCATGGTCGGCGACAGCCTCTGCGACCCCGTCTACGACACCTTCACCACCATCTACGGCCTCAACCACTCCTCCGCCTACACCCTCCGGGTGCGCGCCATCTGCGGCTCGGGCGACACCTCCTTCTGGTCTGCCCCCGTGCAGATGTTCACCGAGTGCGCCGCCGTCGACACCCTCCCTTGGTTCACCGACTTCGAGAATGTGGACGACTACGGCTTCCCCCTCTGCTGGAGCCGCCCGTTGACCTATGAGTATCTCTACTCCTACACCAACGAGCGCCGCACCTACCCCGCCGTCTACAACTACGCCTACTACGCCCACAGCGGCAGCAAGACCCTCCACATGTACTATTACCCCTACTACGACATGACCGGTGCCGACACCAACGTCAGCATGGCCATCTCGCCCTACTTCCAGCACGACCCCACCGACTTCCACATCCGCTTCTTCGCTCGCTTCAACCTCGCCCGTCAGGGCTCCTACTTCGTCGCCGGCCTCATGACCGACCCCTCCGACCTCTCCACCTTTATCCCGCTCGACACCGTCACCGTCGAGTCCGAGGCCAACGGCACCATGCACGAGTTCAACTTCTACACCGAAGGCATGGAGTTCGACTCTGACGTCGAGGGTCTCCATGTGGCCTTCTTCCTCCATGCCGGCACCGGCAGCAGCTACACCTCCGACTATGTCTACCTCGACGACCTCATGGTGAACTCCATGCCCACCTGCCGCGTGCCCTCCGCCGGCACCATCGACAGCATCAGCTACGAGGCCGTGGCCCTGAGCTGGACCACCACCCTCGAGGCCGAGGCCTACGATGTCATGCTCATTAGCATCGGCGACACCGTCAACGACACCACCCACCACGCTGCCACCAACCTCAGCCTCCTGATCAACGGCCTCGCCGCCAACACCTCCTATGAGGCCTATGTGGCCGCCGTCTGCGGCGACGACACCACCGACTACCGCGCCCTCGGCTCGTTCACCACCGACCTCCTCTGCTATCCCCCGCAGAACCTCCGCGTCAGCGCCGTCACCGCCAATGCCGCCGCCATCGCTTGGAACTGGCTCTCGCGTGGCCAGGAGCGCACGACGGTCGAGGTGGTGCTGACCGACCTCACCGACCCCACCGCCACCCCGCAGACCTTCACCGTCAGCGGCAGCGTCCACACCTTCACCGGCCTCACCCTCGGCCACCTCTACGAGGCTACTCTCTACACCGTTTGCGGCATCAACGACTCGGCTTCCACCGCCAGCATCCGTTTCATGCCCCACTATCCCGCCTGCGCCGAATATGTCTCCACCCCGACCACCTCTACCACCGGCACCTCGGCACCCATCTACGGCTACTATGCCAACTCCTATTCCCAAGTGCTCTATCCCGACTCGCTCGTGGCCGGCATCGACTCGCTCAACGGCATCGCCTACAACGCCATCTTCACTGGCAATATGGGTTCGTGCGACTATAAGGTCGACGTCTACATCGGCCGCCGCACCGGTCTCTACCCCTCCACCTACACCCAGTACCCCGTCCCCACCACCGACACCACCATGCGCAAAGTGCTCTCGGAATATGAGTTCAGCGTCTCCACCAACGGCTGGGTCTACATCCCCTTCGATACGGCCTATGCCGTCGGCAACACCTCCGACAGCACCTATCTGGTCGTGACGGTGGTCAACTCCTCGGCCTCCGCTCCCCGCCCCTACAACAGCTGGGTCGGCCAGTCGCGTGGCGGCTACAATGACCAGTACTACCAGGGTCTCTACCAGTACGTCTACAGCGGCAACACCCCCGTCGACCCCGCCACCACCAATGCCAACGGCATCACCTTCGTCCCCGACATCCAGTTCTTCGGCACTTGCAACGCTGCCGGCGCCTGCACGGCTCCCAGCGTCCAGGTGGTCGATGCCGACGAGGCCTCGGTCTCGCTCAACTGGCTCCCCGGCGGCAGTGAGACCAGCTGGCAGGTGGAATACAGCCCCGTCAGCGCCACGCCCGCTTGGACCGTCTTCGCCACCGGCGTCACCTCGGCCAACGTCACCGTCACCGGCCTCACCTCCGGCACCGACTACTACTTCCGCGTGGCCTCGCTCTGCGGCACCGACACCGTCTACTCCTCCTCCGTCAGCGCCTCCACCAGCTGCCTCTCCATCTCTGTCCCCACCTCGGTTTCGTTCCTGATGGCCAACCGTTTGCCCAACTGCTGGGAGACCATCGGCAACTCTGCCTATACCAGCTCCTCGGGCTTCGAAATCTACAACAGCACCCGCCTTGTCTCGCCCGAGGTCGACGGCTCCATCAGCGACATGATGGTCCACATCTCCACCCTCTGCTACGGCCAGAACCTCTCCTACCGTGTCGGCGTCTGCGATGCCGACGGCAGCAACCTCACCTGGATCGCCACCGTGCCCACCGTCTACTGGTACGACAACTCGCAGTATGGCGATGCCGACGTCTACTTCAATGCCTACACCGGCACCGGCAAGCACATCGTCATCGGCGCCCCGTCGGGCTACAACTATGTCTATATCCGCTCGGTCGACTTCCTGCCCCTGCCCAGCTGCCTGCCCGTCATCTCCGATGTGGTGACCGACACGGCCACCGCCACCTCTGCCACCCTCTCTTGGATTTCGCAGAACAGCAACTTCGAGGTGCAGTACCGCCCCTATGGCGACACCACCGCCGCCTGGACCTCGGCCATGGCCTCCGACACCACCGTCACCATCAGCGGCCTGCTGGCCAACACGCTCTATGACGGCCGCATCCGCTCCATCTGCGCCGCCGGCGACAGCAGCATCTGGAAGGCCTTCCAGTTCGCCTCCGCCTGCGTGGCCTATGCCGCCCCCTACCGCGAGGACTTCGACTCCACCCTCCGTGCCCTGCCCCTCTGCTGGTCCAACGTCAGCAACAGCGTGATGCGCAACAGCGGCGCCTCTTGGTCCACCTCCGCCACCTACGGCTATAGCTATATCTACTCCTACACCTACAGCTCGACCACCGCGGCCGACGACTGGCTCATCTCCCCCGAAATCACCATCACCCCGGGCATCGACTCCATCGCCCTGATCTACGACGTGGCCACCGTTCCTGACTACGAGTCCAGCACCGTCAAATACGAGGTCCGCCTCTCCACCACCGGTGCCGACACGTCCGACTTCACCACCCTCCTCCTGACCGACACGGCCAACACCCACAACGTGTTCGAGACCCGCCGCATCGCCCTCGACAGCTATGTCGGCCAGACCGTCCGCTTCGCCATACGCAACCTCAGCGGCTACTACGGCTACGTCTACCTCGACAACCTCGGCGTCCGCACCACCGTCACGCCCGAGTACCACGTCTACGGCAACGGCGTGACCTTCGTCGGCGACACCACCACCTTCCGCGCCGAGCGCCAGCAGGGTGTCCTCGCCGGCATGACCTACAGCTGGACCTCCTCCATGGCCGCCGCCGGACAGGCCACCATCCTCAACCCCGGCACCGACTCCATCGCCGTCGTCTACTCCGCCTCCGGCGTCGACTCCATGATGTTCATCGCCACCAACGCCTACGGCGCCGACACCGTCCGCTGGAACGTCCATGTCTTCAACTGCACCACCGTCAACGAGTTCCCCTTCACCGAGAGCTTCGAGGCCGGCGTTGTCCCCTGCTGGACCCTCGTCTATGGCGATGGCAACCCCTCGGTCAACCCGATGCAAATCCTCGACGAGAGCGACTCCTACTTCGACCTCGACAGCGTCTATGACGGCGACCTCTACTTCCGCTTCTCTTCCTACTCCACCTCCTCGAACTACAACCAGTACCTCATCTCGCCCGAGATGCTCGGCACCGGGCGCACCGTCTCCTTCCGCTACGCCATGTATGGCGACACCGACAGCCTCCGCTTCGGCTACTCCGCTACCGGCACCGACTCCGCCTCCTTCACCTGGGTCACCTGGCTCCCCAACAGCGACCAGTGGGCCGAATACACCTTCAACCTGCCCGACAGCGCCCGCCACTTCGCCATCCACTACTGGGGCAACTACAGATACTATGCCTACATCGATGCCATCAGCGTCTCCGGCACGCCCAGCGCCCCCGAGTGCGATGCGCCCGTCGTGACCCTCGACACCGTCCTTGAGACCTCCGCCACCGTCTCCGTCGCCGGTACCGCCGCCAGCTACGAGGCCGCCGCCGTCGCCGGCGAGTGGGTGGCCCCCGCCAGCGGCACCGCCTTCTCCGGCTCCTCCTTCACCTTCACCGACCTCCTGCCAGGCACCGCCTACACCCTCGCCGTCCGCGCCATCTGCGACGAAGGCGCCACCTCCAACTGGGTCACCGTCTCTGTCACCACCCTCGAGCACCCCTGCTTCGTGCCCACGGCTGTGACCGTCAGCGACGTCACCTTCAACAGCGCCGTCGTCAGCTGGACTCCCGGCGAGAACGAAACCCAGTGGCAGGTCAACGTCACTGGCCCGAGCTACGACCAGACCTTCAACGCCAACACCAACCCCTACGCCCTCACCGGCCTGGCCTCGGGCGAAACCTACACCGTCCGCGTGCGCGCCCTCTGCAGCGAAACCCAGCAGAGCGACTGGAGCGAGACCGCCCAGTTCACCACCGAACGCTGCCAGCCCGTCACCGGCGTGACCGCCACCGCTACCACCTTCCAGACCGCCACCGTCTCCTGGAACCCCGCCAGCAACGGCTCCGGCAACTACGAAGTTGAATACGGCCTCTCCGGCTTCCGCCAGGGCGACGGCACCCGCGTGACCGTCACCGGCGCCACCACCTACTCCATCTCCGGCCTCGACGCCGAGACCTCCTACGACATCTACGTCCGCTCCATCTGCTCCGCCAACCTCACCTCCGAGTGGAGCCCGGTCAGCACCTTCACCACGCCGCAGAGCGACGGCATCCAACTTCCGACCTCCGACCTCCAACCTTCCATCTACCCCAACCCCGCCACCACCACCGTCACCCTCACCGGCCTCGAGCCCGGCGCCACGGTCACCATCGTCGACCTCAACGGCCGCGAAATTTCGAATTTCAAAATTCAAAATTCGAAATTCGAAATTGATGTCACCAGCTATGCCTCCGGCGCCTACTTCGTCCGCATCACCGGCCAGCGCCAGCAGGCCGTCCGCAAACTGGTGGTGAAGTAACCCTGCCATCCCCAACCCAACACAAAGCCGGAGCCTCGGGCATTGCGCCCGAGGCTCCGGCCTTTCATCAAAAGTATCCCGATTTACCCATCGATGGGTAATAATGGGAAAAGGCCTAACTATTACCCTAGAGAACCCCTACCGTTCCCCTACCGTACCCCACCCATTCAACCATTGTTAAATTGTGTTAAAATTCCCATATTCGAAAAAAATGTTTATATTCGCACCACTGCTTTGCAAACTCACCCTTGCTCCCACAACCTCCCTTATGCCTTGATTTCTATTGTATTGAATTAAAAATAGTAATAATATAAACACATAAACATTATGAAGAAACTGCTATCACTGTGGGCTCTCCTGGCCCTCCTCCTGCCCCTGGCCTCTCAGGCGCAGCAGACCCTGACAGTAGCCGACGGCACGACCACCAACTCCTACGTGCCCATGCATGGCTACTACAACGACTCTCGTTTCCGCAACGAGATCATCTATCCTGCATGGATGCTGGACGCAGTGACTGGCGGCACCATCACCCAGATCACCTTCTACTCGCAGACTGCCTCCGTGAGCTGGAACTCCACCATCGAGCTCCGCATCGACGAGGTGACCGACACCGCCTACAACTCCAACGACCCCTGGAAAATCTCCCCCAGCGCCCCTCTGGCCTGGAGCGGCACCTGCTCCGTCAGCGGCAACCAGTGGGTCATCACCCTCAGCGAGCCCTACGTCTATGGCGGAGGCAACCTCCTCTTGAGCTTCAAGAACCTCGCCGCCGGCTCCGGCTGCCCCTACAGCTACTTCTACGGCATCTCCACTCCTGGCGTCTACCGCTGCGGTCGCGTCAGCGGTGCCGGCACCCCCGAAACTTCCACCTCCGTCACCAACCGCGAGACCTTCCTCCCCAAGGCCACCTTCACCTACACCCCCGGTACCGGCGACATGTGCTACCGCCCCAAGGCCCTCGCCGCCTCCAATGTCACCTCCTCCGAGGTCACCCTCTCCTGGATCGACACCTCAAACACCTCCGCCTCCTACAACTTCCGCATGATCCACGGCACCGATACCACCTACGAATCCAACGTCTCCTCTCCCTACACCGTCTACTCCCTCGAACCCAACACCGTCTATAACTTCGCCATCCAGTCCGACTGCGGCACCACCCAGTCCGGATGGGCCTCCATCTCCGTCCGCACCGCCTGCGGCGCCATAACCCTCCCCTTCTCCGAAGGCTTCGAGGGCATGCCCACCGGCACCGGCAACACACCCGTCTGCTGGACCACGCTCGAAACCTCCACCTCCTCTTCCAGCCGCCTCTATGTCAGCACTTCCTCCCGCCACTCCGGCACCGCTGCCGCCTACCTCTATCCCTATGGCGAGCAGTACCTCATCTCAGGCGCACTGCCCGAGCAGGCCAACAACCTCACGGTCTCCTTCTGGGCCTCTGTCTCCAGCTCGATGACCTCCTTCGAGGCCGGCCTCATGACCAACCCCGCCGACTCCACCACCTTCGTCCCCTTCTTCACCCTCAACGGCGGTAACAGCTCCACCTGGCAGGAGTATGAGTTCCGCACCGACACCACCACCCTCACCGGCACCGTCTACCTTGCCTTCCGCGCACGCGCCGCCAACGGCTATAGCGCTTATATCGACGACATCTCCGTCACCGCCGGCACCTCCTGCTACCGCCCGGACAACCTGCTTGTGAACGGCATCACCTACGAGGGCGCCACCCTCGCCTGGACCGACTCCATCGGCGCCTCGTCCTACGACATCGCCTTCGGCACCAGCCCCGATGTGAACTACGCCACCATCGAGGCCGGCGTCACCGCCAACCCCTACACCCTCACCGGCCTCCAGCCCGGCACCACCTACTACGCCTGGATCCGCTCCAACTGCGGCTCCGAGCAGACCGGATGGAAACAGTTCCCCAACTTCACCACCGACCTCACCTGCTACCCCGTCGGCAACGCCGTCATCAATAGTGTAAGCTACACCTCGGCCTCCTTCTCCTGGGAGTATGCCAACGCAGGCCGTGGCTACGACCCCACTGGCGTCGTCGTCTCCTGGCGCGACCAGAGCGACTCCTCCGCCACCCTCCAGTCCGACGAGGTCACCGGCACCACCTACTTCCTCACCGGCCTCACCTCCGGCCACACCTACACCGTCTACATCCGCACCATCTGCGACCCCGACACCTCCACCGCCCTCACCGGCACCTTCACCACCACCGTCTGCGGCGAGGTGAACTCCGATGCCGGCGCCTCCGGCACAGGCTCCACCGACTACTATCCTCTTGCGGGCTACTTCAACTATTCCTACTCACAGATGCTCTACTCCCGCAGCTCGATTGTCGGCATGGACACCATCTACGGCATCTCCCTTCAGGTAGCTTCCAGCTCGGGCACCATCGGCGGTATCAATGTCTACATGGGCGTAACCAACAAGACTAGCTTCACCAACACCTCCGACTACATCCCCACCACCCAGCTCACCCAGGTGGCCTCGGGCAAGACCCTCGCCACCACCGGCGCCGGATGGTACACCATCACCTTCGACACCCCCTATGTGGTCTCCGGCTCCGGCGACAACCTCGTCGTCACCCTCCATCGCTTCAGCCCCTATTCCTCCACTCGCCCCTCCTTCGCCACCCACAACACCGACGGCTACAAGACCCTCCATAACCGCAACGACGACCCGATCAACATAACCAGCCCCATGACGCCGAGTGGCAATGCTGCTAGCGCCACCTCACGTCCCAACATCCGCTTCGTCGGCACCTGCAACGTCGAATGCATCGGCGCCAACCTGCTGGCCGCCGGTAGCGACGTCAGCAGCGTCGACCTCGAATGGGTGGCCGGCCTCGACGAGACCTCCTGGATCCTCCAGTATCGCGCCGCCGCCGACACCGTCTGGACCGATGGTGGCACCCTGACCGCCTCGCCTTACACCGTCTCCAGCCTCAACGCCCGCACCCTGTACGGCTTCCGCCTCGGCACCGTCTGCGCCTCCGGCGACACCGTCTGGAGCAACACCGCCTCCATCTACACCGCCTGCGCCGACATGGTGCTCCCCTACTTCGAAAGCTTCGAGGGCATGCCCACCGGCAGCAACAGCACCGGCGTCCTCTGCTGGAACACCGTCATCAGCGGCTCCGGTTCCGCCTATGCCTCCAACTCCACACCCCACGACGGCTCCAACTCCCTCTATCTCTACCCCGCCACCTCAACCTCCACTGTCTATGCCATCACCCCGGCCATCCCCGCCGCGGCCAACGAGCTTGAAATCTCCTTCTGGGCTCGCTTCTCCAGCGGCGACCTCACCGTCGGCCTCGTCTCCAGCCCCGATTCCCTGAACTCCTTCGTCCCCCTGAAGACCATCTCCGGCGGCAACGGCAATACGTATACTGAATACACTATATATACCGACACCGTCACCTTCACCGGCACCCCCTATCTCGCCTTCCGCAAGACCGGCAGCTCCTCCGTCTATATCGACGAGGTGGGCATCGCCATCAACAACGGTTGCGAGCGTGCCACCGACCCCGTGGTGACCGCCCTCTCTGCCACCTCCGCCTCCATCGCCTGGACCGGCGATCTCTCCGGCAGCTTTGAGGTGCGCTACGCCACCACCAACAACACCGAGGACCCCGACGCCGTCACCGTCACCGCCAGTGCCGACACCAACGCCACCATCACCGGCCTCACTCCCAACACCACTTACTACGCTTGGGTGCGCACCGTCTGCGGCAACGATGTGACCAACTGGACCCCCGTCATCTTCCGCACCCCCTGTGCCGCCTATGCCCTCCCCTTCGATGAGGACTTCGATGCAAGCACCACCTTCAGCGACTGCTGGAACCGCTACAGCGGCGCCTTCGACACCGTCACCCCCGCCACTACCACCACCTCCGGCTGGAGCATCCAACCCTCCTCCACCAGCACGTACGTATATACTTTCCCCTTCGAGCCCAACTTCCTGCGCATCAATATATATGGCAGCATCAAGTACTGGCTCGTCTCGCCCACCATCGACCTCACCGAGGACGCCGCCCTCAGCTTCGACGTGGCTCTGACTGCATACAGCTCTTCCGGTAGCGGCACGGCTACCAGCCCCTACACCTATGGCGCTGCGCAGACCAACGGTGCCGACGACCGCTTCGTTGTAGCCATCAGCACCGACGGCTCCACCTGGACACCCCTCGCACAGTGGGGTTCCGACTCCTCGCGCGACGACTACGCCTACTACAGCCTTACCCCCACCCCCACCAACATCTCCCTCCCGCTGAGCGCCTATACCGGCCAGCAGGTACGCATCGCCTTCTTCGGCGGCTCCACCACATCCGATGCCGACAACTATCTCTGGCTCGACAACCTCTTCGTCGGCTCCGCCAACTGCCTGCGTCCTTCCATAGCCTCCACTTCGGCCACCGACAGCAGCATCACCCTTCGCTGGAGCGACCCCAGCGTTGCCCCCGCAGGCTACACCTTGGTGCTCAGCCCCTCCGATAGTGTCAGCGACCCCGCCGCCATCACCGTGGCCTCCATCACCGACACCACCCACACCTTCACCGGCCTCGCCTCCAACACTGTCTACCACTACTTCCTCCGCGCCCTCTGCAACCCCAATGCCCACTGGGTCACCGGCACGGTGCGCACCGAGTGCGGCCCCATCACCACGCCCTACTTCACCGGCTTCGAGGGGATGACCACCGACCTCACGCCCGACTGCTGGACCGCCTTCCCCACCCGCGTCAGCAGCACCGACTACAACCGCGTCCGCGTCACCTCCTCCAACACCAACACCGGCAGCCGCGCCCTACGGTTCACCTACTCGAACTATAACAATCTGGCCATCCTGCCTGCCACCGACGTTGAGCTCAACACCCTCCAGCTCCGCTTCTTCCTGCGTGCCAACGGCACCTCCAGCAGCTACGGCACCTTCGCAGTGGGCTATGTGGAAGACGCTTCCGACACCACCACCTTCGTCCCCGTAGAGACCTACAGCTACTCCGACGCCGGCATCAACACCTACCAAGAAGTCGAGATCTCTATGGCCGATGCTCCCGCCGGTGCCCGCGCTGCCATGCGCCACAACGGCTCGGGCGACTACTCCTGGTGTATCGACGACCTCAACATCGAGCCCATCACCACCTGTGTCCGTCCCACCAACCCCACCATCAGCGACGTCTACTACTATGGCGCCACCTTCGCCTGGGATGACGAGGAAGGCACCGGCAACTACGAGCTCCGCTTCGCCACCGTCGACGACGTGAACGACACCGCCGCCATCACCGTCACCGGTATCACCGACCTCACCCACACCGACAGCTCGCTGGCTCCCAACACGCGCTATTACGCCTGGGTCCGCGCCAACTGCGGCAACGAGGTCTCCCACTGGCGCCCCATGGGCAACTTCACCACCGACCGCACCTGCTACCCCATCCTCAACCTCACCCGCACCAACACCACCACCACCGCCGCCAGCTTCACCTGGGAACTTGACGAACGCGGTCTGGCCGCCACCGAGGTTATCGCCACCCTCCTCGACCTCACCGACAGCACCACCGTCACCGAGCCCGCCACAGGTGCCACCTACCACTTCTTCTCCGGCCTCCAGGCTGGCCACAACTACAAGGCCACCTTCCGCACCGTCTGCGATCCCGACAGCGCCTCCGCCGTCGAGGCCACCTTCGCCCCCACGCCCGAAGCCTGCGCCTCGGTCGTCGGCAACGTCACCCACTACGACGCCCCCATGCGCGGCAACTACAACTATGGCTTCTGCGAGATGCTCTATCCCGCCTCGATACTCAGCGATGTGGACACCATCAAGGCCATCTCCTTCAGCATCAACAACGTCCCCACTAGCTACCTCACCCGCACCGTCTCCCTCTACCTCGGCCACACCACCCGCAGCAAGGTCACCATCGCCAACCACATGGCGCCCGACTCGCTCACCCTCGTGCTCTCCAGCGCCTCGATGAGCGTCGCCTCCACCGGCTGGGTCACCCTCACCCTCACCACACCCTTCGTCTACGACGGCACGAGCAACCTCATCGTCGGCATGCACAACAACACCGGCAGCTTCAGTGGCTTCTACTGGGATGCCATGGAAGTGGCCGACACCTGCACCGCCACTTGGTACAGCGATGCCAGCGGCTTCTCCATGAGCACCTATGCCACCGGCGGCTACAACACCATCACCTCCAAGAAACTCCCCAACATCCTCTTCCACGGCAACTGCGCCGTCAGCTCCTGCACGGCCCCCATGGCTGTCATCTCCGCTGTCGACACCGCCAGCGTCTCCCTCACCTGGATGGCCACCGGCACTGAAACCCAGTGGGCTGTCCAGTACAGCACCGACGGCATCGCCTGGACCGACGACGCCACCGCCACCACCACCACCGCCACCGTCGAGAACCTCTCGCCGTCCACCTACTACCACTTCCGCGTGGGCGCCCTCTGCGGCACCGACACCGCTTGGAGCACCACCGTCGGCACCTTCACCGGTTGCGCCCCCGTCGCCGTGCCCTTCTACGAGAGCTTCGACAACGCCCTCTCGCCCTGCTGGGTCTCCGCCGGCCCCTACATCTCCACCACTGGCGGCCAGAGCGCCCTCTACCTCAACAGCCTCACCAACACCATCGCCACGCCCGAGTTCGACGCCGACCTCAGCACCAAGCAGGTCCGCATCAATGCCTCCTCCTCCAACGTCAACTACGGCATCAAGGTCGGTGTCCTCGACGGCACCACCCTCACCTGGGTCGACACCCTCGTCGGCTTCTCCGGCACCAGCTCTACCTTCGAAGAGCGCGTGGTCTACCTCAACAACTACACCGGCAGCGGCAACCGCGTGGTCTTTGCCAGCTACAACACCGGCACCTCCACCTCTGCCTACGCCTACATCAACGACCTCTGGATTGAGGACCTCGACCCCTGTATGCCTGTGAACGGCCTCGCCGTCGACGGCTCCTCCATCACCGAGACCTCCGCCACCATCAACTGGACCGCCGGCGGCAGCGAGACCTCCTGGCTCGTCTACCTCGACAGCACCCTCGTCGGCACCGCCAGCACCCCCTCCTACACCTTCTCCGGCCTCGCCCCCAGCAGCGCCTATCTCGCCTCCGTCCGCGCCTTCTGCGGCGGCTCTGACACCGCTCGCGCCGAGAGCATCACCTTCCGCACCCCCTGCGGCGCCATCGTCGCCCTGCCGTGGAACGAGGACTTCAACTCCTATCCCAACAACAACGTCGCCACCGACTTCGACTGCTGGACCATCCTCCGCGGCGCCGGCTATGTCAACCCCTCCACCTCCTATGCCGTCTCAGGCTCCGCCATGCGCTTCTACCCCAACGGCAGCGCTGCACACATCCTGGCCGTCCTGCCCGAGTTCCAGGCACCCGTCAGCACCCTCGAGATGCAGTTCGCCAGCCGTCCTGAAGGCAGCTCCTCCGGCTCCATCAGCGTCGGCTACATCACCGACCCGACCGACTCCACCACCTTCGTCGAGGTGCAGCGCTTCGAAAAGAGCCACTTCTACCAGCCCGGCTCCACCACCTCCTTCCAGTTCGTCACCGACACCGTCCAGTTCGCCGCAGCACCTGCCGGTGCACGCATAGCCTTCCGCTACAATGTGACCGCCACCAACTGGTACTGGTTCGTCGACAACATCGAGGTGCGTACCGCCTCCGGTGCCCCCGACCCGACCTACTACACCGTCACCCTCGCCTCTGCCGACGCCGCCATGGGCAGCGTGAGCCCCGCGGGCAACACCACCGTGGCCGAGAACGGCAGCTTCACCGCCACCGCCACCGCCAATGCCGGCTACCGCTTCCTCGCCTGGACCGACGCCACTGGCGCCACGGTCTCCACCGCCAACCCCTACACCTTCACCGTCACGGCCAACACCGCCCTCACCGCCACCTTCGAGGCCGAGAGCGTCGAACCCACCATGTACACCATCAGCGTCACGGCCGACGAGACCATGGGCAGCGTGCTCGGCGCAGGCACCTACGAGTCCGGCGCCCAGGTGACCCTCACCGCCACGGCCAATGCGGGCTACCACTTCGTGGCCTGGATGGACGGCGCCACGCAGGTCTCCACCGCCAACCCCTACGTCTTCACCGCCACCGCCGACGTCAACCTCTCGGCCATCTTCGCCGCCGACGGCACCGATCCCGACCAGTACACCGTCACGGTCAACTACGACGCCACCCGCGGCACCGTCACCGGCGCCGGCACCTACCTCGCCGGCACCTCGGTCACCCTCGT
>Ga0256406_1003418_pt1 | contig 19819 bp, 12 predicted proteins | sample RumenRJG_03DNA_FD_185986 | JGI IMG/M metagenome (GOLD analysis project Ga0256406, IMG submission 185986) | Bovine rumen microbial communities from Lethbridge, Alberta, Canada - RJG_03 | ecosystem: Host-associated > Mammals > Digestive system > Stomach > Rumen | place: Canada: Alberta | collected...
TACCAGCAGATAACAAGAAATTTAAACTTATTGCTGTTTATGATTCTTCCGCAGGTACTGAAATTTTATCAAAAGATAAAACAGATGCTATGACATTATATGATACTAAAACAATGTCAGCAGATGATTTAAAACGTAAGTTTAGTGATGTTGAAACAAAAGTATTTACTTATAAAATTTCATTTACAGAGAAAAATGAAAATGAACAATTTAAATTCGGTAATACAATTTTCAATATTGAATCAAGCATTGTAAAATAATTTTGAGGTGATGACATAATGTTAAATGGAAAAGGTACAGATGTTGAACCATATATCATTACAAGTGGTAAAGATTTAGATGAAATTCGTAAAGATTTAACTGCATACTATCAACTAGACCGTTCTATTGATTTGACAGAAGTTTGTAATGAATCTGATGGCACAGGTTGGACACCAATTGTTGGCTTTTCAGGAACTTTAAATGGTAATGGCTTTATGATTCGCAACTTGTTTATTAATCGTGATGCAGATAATCAGGCTTTATTTGGAACTACTCGTGGTGCAACCATTATGAATATTGGTTTAATTGACATTAACATTACAGGTAATGGAAATAATGCTTCTGCATTTATTGGAAATATGACATCTTATGATGATATTTTACAAAACTGTTTCGCTACAGGCAATATTATTGCTCCTACGGGTTGTTCAGGATTAGTTGGTAAAATGAATGGTGGATTAATTAAGAATTGTTATTCTGAAGTTAATATTCAAACTACAAATTCTGCTAGTTCTTCTGCGGCAGGTTTTGTTTATGAAACTCAAACAAAAGAGTGTCGCATTGAAAAATGCTATTATAATGGAAAAATTACAGGTACAACTGAAAACCACCCATATGTTTTCAAAGATTCAAGTGGTAATGCGCAATATTTAACAGCAGATTGCGATAATCGTTTCAATGTTGAAAAAAATCCGCAGACTGCAACAATCTTCGGCGCATATGATAATGCAGGCATGATAAATCCAAGTAGCTTTACATCTTGGCAAAATGAATACTATAATTTTGACAAACATATTTGGGTACAGGTTACGAATGATACTCCAAGACTTTATTTTGAAGCAACAACAAAATATTTAATTGCTATCACAAAAGATTCTAAAACAGAATTTTATACATTCCAACGTGTTAATAATCAGCAAGGAGATTGGACAAAACTCACAGATAGTGATATTTCAGGCGATTTTCCAACAGCAGAAAACTTTGAAAACAAAGGTATTACAGAAAATCAATTAACGTCTATTTCTCGTTTTGAATGGAATAAATTACGTGAACTTTGCGATGAATTTGAATTGATTGCATCAACAGATAAATATACAGTTAATCGCAATATTGCATCAGAAAAAATGCAAGTTGAAAAAGAACTTACAGATGCAATCGTATTGAGCACGGAAATTGACTTTAACAAATACGGAGATTCCATTAATCAAATTAAAATTGTACAATAATTGGTGGTGAATAATTTATGGCAAATGGTGCATTTGGTAAGGGTACAGGCGAAAGCAAAAACCCCTTGATTGTTGAAGATTTTGCCGATTTAAACGCCATCAGAAATAAAAATACTAAGCAGTATTTATATTATAAACTTGCAAAGCATTTAGATTTAAATAGCTCTTCATTAGATGCAAAAGGTTGGGTTCCAATTCCTGATTTTTATGGTTCTTTTGATGGAAATTGCCAGACTATTACAGGATTAAAAATTAACCGTAGTGATGAAGATGGAGTTGGTCTTTTTAAAAATATTAAATCAGATTCTATTGTTTGTAATTTGAATCTGGTTGATGTTAATGTAAAAGGACATAATGAAGTCGGTGCTTTAATAGGAAGTATTTCAGAAGAAAATGCTCAAGTTTATAATATTGCTGTAAGTGGTACAATTTCAGGCAATAATAGTATTGGCGGTATTATTGGCTTATCTGATAGCCGTAAAAAAGTACAATGTTACAATTTTGTTTCCTCTTGTACAGTTAATGGTCAAGATAATATCGGCGGCATTTGTGGTAAATTTACATCTTTTGAAGATATTGATGTAAATCGTTGTTCTTTAAAACGTGCTATTTTCTACGGAAAAGTAGACGGTGCAAACTTTATTACTACAAATGCTACAGTTGGATTGGCAGATACATATTCTATTTATGAAGATATTTATTTCGATAAAGATAAAATTCCTGAATATTATCCTGATGAACATGCAAAAGGCGTTAGTAAAGACTATTTCTATAATCCTAGCAATTTTACAAGTTTTATGGTAGATTTAGTTAAAGATAATTTTTATCCACATGAACAATATGTATTTAAATTTGTTGATAATCGCTACCCAACATTAATTTTCCAAAACCATTATTATACATTATTTGATATTAACGGAACATTAAATAAATATGATACAATAACAAATACTTTTGTTCCATGTACTGATGTTCCTGACCCAATCACATATGATTATTATGTAGATAATGGTTTAACAGACGTTTCTAATATTACAATTCAAGCATTACGTAAAGTATTGCAAGAAGATAAACATAATATTAAATTAGATGTTTTGTTAGAAGGTACAAAAGCAGAAAACATGTATCCATCTGTAAAGATTTTAAAAGATAAAACTTCTGATACAATGGATATAACAATTACAACAATCAAACAGAAAGATACCTTGCGTTTATCTGAAGGAGACTATAACAAACTTTCTTGTAATTATAATTATACAAAATTAGAAAAAAAAGAAGTTACAGAGTTCCCAATTATTGTAAATACAGAAATTGAAAAAGAATCAAAATATGATGATGCAATTATTGCAAACATTAACTATGATAAACGTCAAACAAATACGAATTATACATATTCATTAACTTATAACAACGCTTCAAATACAAAAACTTCTACGAGTGCATTTAATGATAATCGTTATATTACCATTACAGATTCCAAAGAAGATGAAATTAAGGGTGTAGATTTAAAAGTTAATACGGAAATTAATAAACCAAATAAAGATTTTGTTTTAAATGGCCAGACAAAATATGACACACGTATAGAGAAACAAAGTCTCCGTACAAATATAACATATACGTTGTATAACACAATGGGACAAGAAAATCGTGGTGTTCATGTAGATGCCTATGGAACAAATAAATCTCGCTATGTTATTTCTGTAAATAATGGTAAAAGTTGGTTAACTTACAATTCTTCCGATAACAATTGGAAAGAAGTACAGTTATCTGATGTTTATGACCAAGGCGTTACAATTAACGATTTGGCTTCTCGTACTGTTATGAACGCATTACCAACAGATTATAAATCTAAAATTAAAATTGCTTGTGCAATTTCTTCTGATGCATTTAACTCTACGTTCCATATTCATGATTTAGATATTGAATTTGAAGATAATAATGGTCCTGAAGCTACGGAAATTGTTAATACAACTGACCATGATTATGTATATGTCAAAGGTGTCTTTGTAGATAAAGAAAATGATGATGTACGTTATCGTGTCCTTTCCAAAAACCAAGTTAGTCCTGAATATACACAATTATATCCAAATTCCGATGGTGCATATTTAAGAGCTAAAAATAACGAGAAATTTAATTTTAAATTCCCATTGTATAAATTCTCAAATGGCGCAAACTATTTAAAAATTGAGACAATGGATACTCGTGGAGTAAAATCCGAAAAAATAATAAACTTTACATTAATTCAAGGTTCTCCTGAAATTAAAATTAAATCTCATAATCAATTCTATGCAGATATTCTCATGTCTCATAGTATGAATCGCAAATTCCGTTTCCAAATTTATATCAATGGTACACAAAAAGCTCCTGTTAAAGAAGGAGAATGGAGTGAATGGCTCAATCCAACAGATTATAAAAATAATACATTTGAATTGAACTATACATGGAATACAAATGATGTATTAATTGGATTACCAAATGAAATTGAGATTCGTGTACAAGATGAATTAAAGACTACTACATTCACGAAATTTAGTATTGTCGGTGAATACAAATCCTTGTTGTTTAAAGATGAAAATAACTTCTATTATTCAACAGATACAGGCGATGTATTGCAGACACTTGATTTTGGTACGGTTATTGGTGGTATTAATTCTGATGCTTATCCAGTTGTATTGGAGAATAAAACAGGTTTGGCTATGGATAATATTATTATCTTCCCAGATGCTGATACACAAGAAGATAAAGCAAAGATTATGTTGTCCTTTACTTCTCCTGATTCTCCAACAGATTTTGTTGCTTCAAAAGCTACTTACAAATCTGATGATGGAAAAACAACATATACAAATGCTATAAAAGTTCCATATGTATTAGAAAATAATGATACATTCAAATTCTATGTACGTATCGAATCTACACAAGACGTGCTTTCTTATCGTCATAAAAAATTCGTTGTTCTTGCAACAGGAACGCCAATTGATACTCCATTAATTAAGATGGATATTCCTGCTACAACATATTCTAAAGATTATGCAAGCATCAAAAATATTGAATCTTATGATGGTGAAGGATTATTTGATATAACAATTAAGAATGTTCCTGATAAAATGTCATTGACAGGAAAGAGCTTATATGTTTCAGGTAAAAATGCTTATACATGGTTAAATGGACGTATTTCTGAAGAAGACTTCATGAAGAATCCATTAACTGAATTAGAACAAACAGAAGCATTTAACGGATTTAAACTTCCTAGCGATACATTTGAACACTTCTCTATTTTGTGGCTTGATACATACTTCAAGACATATTATGGTCAAACTGTTCAAGAAATGGTCGAAGCAGGAAATCTTGAATTTAAACGTCGTTTCCGCACAAATGAATACTATGATGGGCATCAGGCTTGGTTAAGTACCAATGCTACAAATAAAGATAAAACATTTACTCTTGATTTTGCTACGAAAGAGAAATAATGTTTTGACTTCCTCCCCCACCTGTAGAGGTGGGGGATTCCTACTTCACTGAACGGAGCGTATGTAGCTACGCTACATGGGGAACGGCATAGCCGTTCCCTTTTTCCGTCTTACCTGTTCTCTATAGGCGTTTATACTTTCCGTATGCCCTACGGCAAGTGGACATTAGGCTACGCTAGTAGCCTTAGTCCTTCTGCTAGTATGTTTCTACTAGCATTTATATCACGGTCATGCTTTGCATGACATTTTGGACATTCCCATTCTCTAATTGACAAATCTTTTACTTTTGGATTTTTATATCCACAAGAATTGCAAATCTGAGAACTAGCAAAGAAGGTGTCTACCTTCACTACTTGGCAATTATATTGCCATTTTGCTTTATATTCAAGCATAGTTATGAATTTATTCCATGAAGAATCTTGAATGGATTTAGCTAACTTATGATTTTTTACCATGTTTTTGATTTTCAAACTCTCAATAGATATGACTTGGTTTTCATCTACTAGCTTTCTTGAAAGTTTATGAAAGAAATCATTCTTAAAATTGATAATTTTTTCATACTGAATAGCTAATTTAATTCTTCGTTTTTCATGGTTTTGAGATTTAGGCATTGTTCTTGAAAATTGTTTTTGTAATCTTTTTAACTTTTTTTCAAGTTTTTTGATATGCTGAGTATTCAAATGATATTTGATACCATTTGATGTAATAGCAAAATCTTTAATACCTAAATCAATGCCAACTTCGTTGGCTTGTGATGTACCGAAATTATCTTCCTGTTCTACAAAAAGTGAAACAAAATACTTATTTGATGGTGTCTTTGACACCGTTGCATTCTTGATTTTTCCTTTAAAAAATCTTGATTGGGAAAATCTAACCAATCCTAACTTAGGCAAGCGTAGCTTGCCATTTTCTATGCGTATAGAATCTTTTTGATTGATTGTCCTATATGAATTTTTCCCATGCTTAGAATGGAATCTAGGATGTTTTGCTTGTTTTTTGAAGAATCTTTGAAATGCTTGGTCTAAGTCACGGAGTGACTGTTGTAAGGCGATAGAATCGCCCTTCCTCAACCAAGTATATTCTTGATATTTCTTTAAGTCTGTAATATGCTTTGACATATCAGAATATGAAAACTTTTGTTTTCCATCTTTGTATTTTTCATTTTTCAAAAACAAGCAATGATTGTATACAAATCTGACATTACCTAGAATTTGAATAATAATTTTTTCTTGTTTTTGATTGGGATATAATCTGAATTTGTATGCTTTTAGCATTTTATTTCACCTCCTTTTGAAAGAATTGATTTGATTGTATCATAATTTATGTAAATTGTCAAGAGTTTGCATTGCGAATCCCCCACTTTCGCTACTCACTCAGCCTATCGGCTGACCTCGTAACTTAGAAGGGGGAGTCTTTCATTTTGATAAAATATGCTATATTGTTATGTAAGAGATTGATTTGCTTCAATCTCTTATTTTTTTATTGAGTAAAAAACTCAGTATTCTAGCATTATGAATGTAAAAAATATCTGTTAGTGCAATCAATTTTGTTATTTGAAAGATATTTATAAATTCATAATTGCATTTTATAATTTTTTAATTTACATAAGAAGAAAACAATGCAATGATTTCCTCTTGTAAATTAAATTATATCCTAGAATAACAATACAATGTCAATTTAGGAGAGTGATTTTTATGTCCAATGAAGAAAAGAATTTTATTTTTAATCTTCAACGCTTTGCAGATGGTGATGAATCAGTAGCATTACCAAATGATGGCTCAAGCACAAGCACTCCATCAGATGGCTCTGGCAATGGTTCAGGAACAGGTTCTTCTGATACAACAGGTGGTTCAGGTACTACAGGTTCTGATACTACAAGTGATTCAGATTCCACAGGTACAGGCTCAAGTACTGAAACCCCAAAAGATGATGAAACAGGTTCTGAAACAACACCAACGGAACCTCCAACGATTACTTTTACAGAATTAGACGCAAATAAAGCTGTTTTCTTACAAGGTTCTGAAAAGGCTCAGTTGGTATTGGAAGAATATTTCAATAAGTTTACAGCTTCTAATATTACATCTTCATTAAAATTAACTGCTAATGATGATAGTGCTGTTGCATTTAATACAGTATTTGATTCTATTAAAGTAACAGTACATAATCAGACATCTACAGAAGAAGATATTGTAAAAGATGTACCATTAGCTGAAAATTCTTTTGATATTTTATCTAATGTTTCTCGTTTAGACGGTGCGCATGATACAGTTACGATTGAATTTAATGTAAAAGATGATGCGCATGGAGATTATAAACTCACATATCATGTTGCTGATGCAAAAAATTCTGTCGAAAACTCTTCAACGTTTGCAGTAAAAGTTATTACTGCTGAAGAAGCATTAACACACTACGAGGATTTAGTACAAGAAATTGCTTCTAGCGATTTAGATGAAATTGCAAAGCAAAAAGATGCTTTAGAAGCAAGTCGTATTACTGCTTCTGAAGCTATTAGCGCACTTGAAGATGGAGATAAGAAAACTTCATTACAATCTCGTTATGATGCGGCTTATTTAAAACAGAAAGAAGCATATAAACTTTATTATTTATATAAATCTAAAAATAATCATTTAGATTTATATAAGATAAAGCATATTTCAGGTAATGTTCCATTCCGTATTGTATTTACAGATAAAATTAAAGTTGGTTCTGCTAAGAGAGCGTTCTATTATAATGCAGGGCAATATGATGAAATGCCTGTTTCTGATTTAACTCCTGACCAGACAAGTTTGCTCTTTGGAACAGAATCAATGGCAGATGGAGACTATGATTACATTTATGAAATGAATGATGGCAGTTATTATCATACTGTCATTACCGTTAAGGATAATTTAGTATCTGCTGTTGATGACTTTGTAATTCCAACAGAAAAAATCAAAGATAAAGATACTGTATATACAGTACCAGGCAAAGAAGTTGACAAAACAACTCTTAATGAACTTATTACAAGTGCAGAAAAATTAAATAGTGAACATGTTGTTGGCGAAGATGTAGGTACAGTTAAACAAGAAGCAAAAGATGCGTTCACATCTGCTATTGACAAAGCAAAAGTTGTTAATAACAATGATGAAGCTCAATCTTCTGAAGTTAAAGTTGCAGTTGAAGAATTAACAACCGCTATTCAAAACTTTAAAGATGCAATTGAAGATTACAAGGTTGATAAAACTGCTATCGAAAAAGCTATCTCCGATTATCAGACACATGTTGATGCAGTTCAAGTTGGAACGAAACCTGGTAATACTACACAGGAGAATATTGATACATTCAAAGCCGCCATTAAAAAGGCAAAAGAAGTTTCAGATAGCGTAAGTTCCAAGGAAGAATATTTCGATACAGACAAATATAATGATGATGTTAAAAAATTAAGTGATGCTTTAGCAGAACTTAATAAAGCAAAGGAAACGTTTGATAATGGAATCATTACAAACGATTCTTATGCTGAATCTCAAGTTTCCGCTTATGAAAAAGCCGCTATCGACTTCTTGAATAGTATCAGAAAAAAAATTCGTATCTAATACTCGAACAATTACGTTCTAATGCTTATATTGCGCTAACAGATATTAGAGAGAGTGCTGATTATAATAGCTTAATAAAGCGTTATAAAGAAGCACTTTCTTTGCAATATGCAGGATATAGGTTAATGTTGGATGAAAATTCAACTAATATTCAATTTTTAACCTGTACTATGAACGGAACAACGGCTACTGTTATACCCCATGAAGATTCTACACCTGATAAAGCAACAGAAGCCTATATGTTCGCACCTCCAGGATATTGGAAAACCATTAAGAACGATAAAGAATTTCCTGATGATTATCCTTTAGATATAATGCAGAGTATTAATGGTGGTACTGCTGAACAAAAAAAGAAATATATCATCAATTCAGACGTTCCTGATGGAGATTATGATTACTATTACTTAATTAATGATAAATGGAAAAAATTAACTTTTACGATTGAAGATAAGAAAATTATTTCCATTAATCATATTAATGTGTCGCAATTTGAAGATGGCGTTACTTACGATATTGGATACAGTACAAGTAATTTGATTAAATTTGATGTTAATCCTCTCAATGATGATAAACGTCCAATCAAATTTGTAATTGCACAGCAAACAGCAGATATGCATCATATTACGTTTACTATAAAACGTAATGTAAAAAATAAAGGAACAAATATTGATTTCTTTGTATATAAAACAAGTAAGATTCCTATTAAATTATCTATTCCGAACAAAGAAGATAAATGCCATATTATTTTTACTGTTCCGAAAAAAGAAAACGGTACAAAGATTCATTTCATTGTTAAACGCGAAGAGGAAGATAGAGAATATATTAACTTTATTGTAAAACGTTATGATGAATTTAGAGAAAATATTAATTTTATTGTTGTTTACTTTAATGACAAGAAAGTAAATTTTGTTGTACAACGCAAAGATAAATCTGATTTACCAATTAAAATTAATATTCAACGTGTCGTTGAAGAAAAATGGAACATTAATTTCATTGTAAAACGTACTGTTAAACTTGATATTACAAATATCAAGTTTGTTATTGGTAAAGTTACAGATGAACGTAAAGATATTCATATGTATGTTATCGGTGTTAATGACGATAACAAGAAAAAGTTAGAAGAATATCTTAATACGCAAACACAAATTCCAATTAAATTAGACATTCCTGAAGTTCTAAAAGATGAAAAAGGAATAGATATTTCTCTTCAAATTGCAAATAAAACAAAAGCACAAATTCCAATTACATTAATAATTGATAAGTATCAGAATTCTTTTAAATCAGAAATTTCCTTTAATCAAGGAATGACAAAAACTGAAGATACTAGAACAATTAATTTCTCTGTTGTAAATCGTGCAAGTAATACAAGATTGCCAATTTACATGTATATCTTCAATAAAGTTCAATTAGAAACAGTTGCAGATACACATTATCGTAATGACAAACATACATTACCTATTACTGTTAGTATTATTAACAAAGCTAAAAATGTAATTCCTATTACAATGGTAATTCATCGTACACCTGAATTAAATTCTTATGCATCATTTATGACGCAAGGAACAAAAGATACAGATAGAACGATTACATTTGCTGTTCGTAATAAGGATACATCCAAACTACCAATTACATTTATTTATAGTCGTAATCCACAATTGATTGCACAAGGTGATATTAGTTTACATCAATATCATGTTGATGATGAAAAACGTAATATTACATTTGATGTTATATCTTTAGCTCAAAAAACACAAATTCCAATCACAATGAATGTTATACGTAAATATATCTTGTTACATTCTGTTGTTGAACAATTTGGTTATTACAATGATAAGAGCAAAGTTCCGATTAAATTTACTGTAAAACAAAATGTAAAATCTAGTGGTAGTAACATTAACTTCATAGTTGTACATGATATTGCGAATGTAACAACTTATGCAGATATTACGCATATGAAGCCATCTGAGAAAAAGATTAGTTTCTATGTTGTATATGAACAAAGGTCTTCTATTCCTATTACTATGTATGTCAATGCTATCGGACATTTAATTACAAATTCTGATGTAATTAATCATGTTTCTAATAAACTTGATATTCATATGACAATTCCAATTGTTAAACGTGAATGTAATATTACATTCTATGTTTCAACGGAAAAGACAGCTCCTAAGATTCTTGCTCCTGCAAAACTTGCAAAACCACAACTTGCAAAAGAAAATATCAAAGCATTGAAAGATACTTATGGTTATAATTTTGCTAGATATATGAACTATGGTTTGAAGCAAAAGATTGTTGTCGCGAATACGAAGAAATATGATATATTCAAGACGATTATCGGATTCGATTATAAAGACTTGAATATTGATATGAAACGTAGAGACGCACAGTATTATGGCTATCAGACAGTTCAAAAAGCAATTTTGAACTTGAATGTCATTTCAGGAATTAAAACAGGAGATATTGTTAAAGTTTATTCCATTGACAATAATTGGGTTGAAACTTTCGCAAATTATAACACGATTGGTAAGCAAAATATTGGTAAACTAATTACGCAATTTACTGTTCCTAATAAATTAGGCAGAATTAAAATTGATATTACGGATGACCTCAAAGACTTTGAATTATTACCATCAACGCAACGTAGTTATTTATTAGTCATTGAGCAACATAATAAACATAATAATGATTTGTTAACATTCTCGTCCTTACAAACGAAACTAGGAGAAATGGCAAAACCATCAGTAACTGTTACGTATTGGCATACACCACCAAATTGCGAATGGTTTGATATTCCTATAACGTTCGAGGTTAATCCGCAGAGTTGATTGCCTGTCAACTTTGAAGTTACACTTCCTGACCATAGTGACAAACTGATTAATTTTGAAATCAATTCATATAAAGTACAAAGAGATATTTGCAACATCAAGTTTGAAGTTATTACAGACCAACACTATAATGACTTAGATATTAAACTTGATATTATTAAATACCCATGTGATGAACATGGAACAAATATCAAATTATTGATTCCAAATACAGTTGTATGGAACGATAGTGAAAAGATAACAATGTTTATCGAACGTCATCCTGAGAAGGAAATGTATGTATACTTATTATAAAGTATAAAAAAGAGAACCTATTTTTAGGTTCTCTTTTTATTTTAAATCCATTTTAAATTTTTCATAAGATATATTTTCAGATATAATTTTTCTAATTCGTTTCATTCGGATATATAAACATTGTTTCGATAGATGAACAAAGTTACACATATCTGTGATTTCATAGCCTTGTGCCAATAATTTTATAATCTTTTTATCTCTATCATCTGTTAAATAAGGGAAAATCGCTTTTTCTAAATAACATTCTAATTGAATATCATCAAAACAATTTTCAGAATTTTTATCAGGAATAATGTCCTTTAATTCATTGTGGTCATTATCTGATGGTTGCAAATTTAAAGATACTTCACCGAATTCATTTTTTCGTTTTTGTGCATTTTTTCTTGTATAATACATTCCTACTACATTTTGTGCGCATCGCCAAAAGAATGTATTAAATTTTATTTTTCCAAATTTATATTTTTTTACACATTGGAATAACTGTAATGTAATCTCTGAAAATAAATCTTCTGTACAAACGCAATTTCCTTTTGTTTTTGCCATATAACGAATTTTTGGTTCAAAATATTTATATACATATTCGAAAGCATCTTGACACCCATTTCTGTAATCCGCTACAGCTTCTTCAATGGTTGGCTTTCGTAATTGTCGTAATTTTTTATTTTGAATCAAAGTTCTTTTTTGTTCTTCTGACATTTTAATTGGCATATCATCAACATATTCTGTACAATAATTAGGATTAAATTGTAATTCCATATTATTTTTTGAGATAATACCTTTTGATAAAGTGTCATCGTAATATAAAACACATGAACCAGGTTGAAATATATCAGACAAAGAAACCACCTCTCTCTTTATCTTTCAAACTCTTGTTTCATTATATCATAAAAATAAAAATTTTTCAAATTAAAAACTCCTGCTAGTAGCAGGAGTTTGTTTATGGCCAGATGCCTTTAAAATCGCTTGCGCGTGGAGGTTCTTTTTTATTTGTTAAAACTTTTTCCATCCACTCAGGAATTTTATCTTTATTCTTTGATGGTTCATTAAATCCATAATGTTCAAATGCGTTGCTGATTTGAATCGGATTGTTCGTCGGATTCGCTCGTTTCTTCTCCATTTTCTTCCTCACTTTCCGTAGGTTCTTCTGTTGAAAATTCATCATTATCTGAAGATTCTTTATCTGAAGAATTATCATCTTCATCTAAATTATAATCTACATTTTCATCTTCATTTTCATCTAGATTATAATCCACTTTATCCTTTTTCTTATCATCATCTTCAACAGGTTCAGGTTCAAACATTTCTCCCATTTCAATTTCGTCTATTGCATCTGCAAAAGGTTCAGGAGGTTCATTTTCAGATTCTTCTAATATTTCATCGTATTCAGGTAAATATGGAATTTCAAAATCACTTGGATTATTTTTAGAAGAACTATCTCCACTGTCTTCAAATGTTACGCCTGTTTCAGCTTGTAATAAAGAATCATCAACATATAACTGATTAATTCTATCAAAACGATAAGACCTGATAGAACCATCTTGCTTATAACACATCACAAGCAAATTGTTGTCTTTTGAAGTTGTAAAAGAATATGGCTGAATTGTTCTCCATCCTGACCCTTCATAATTAATTTGAATCAGCATGTTATTTGCCATAGAATCTGTTATATATTGAATTGCATTATCATCAAGTTTGACAGGACTTAATTCTGCATGTCTTATCATATTTTATATCTCCTATTAAAAAAACAAGAAGGTACAAATGAACAGGCATTACTTTGTAGGTTATCACATAGATTCTATATCCTATGCATTGACGTAAATATGCTATTGTATACGAATCACATATCACGTATATATAGTATTCAAATCATGCTTTATTACAGTTCAAGACTGTTATCTGTCCTTCTATTTTAAAAATAAATCCAATATTTTTTTCTATAACAAAAAGGCAAGTTTTATTTTGCTTGCCTTTTGCTAATATCTATTGCTTCTTTTACTTTTTTGATAACAGAATTTACTACTGAAAAAGTTGTATCTGAGTAACATACCGCTCCTGCGGCTAATTCATGACCGCCGCCGCCAAACAATTTCATAATCCTTGAAACATTAATGCTATGGCTCCTTGTTTTTATGTATACTTTATTTTTAAGTGGAATAAATACAATCGCAACATCTACATCGGATATTAATCTCATAACATTAATAATTTGTGAAGCATCTTCATATGTAGATTTTGCGTCTTTAATTGTTTGTGGTGAAATAACTGTATAAATAATTTTATATTGTTCGTCATAAATTAAATTATCCCATACTTGTTTTTGTAATTTTAAAATGCTTCTAGAATACTTTTCTATTTCATTAACGTATTCTAAATCCGCACCATATTCTATTAATTCCGCTGAAATTTGATGTGTTTCAGCAGTTGTATTCAAGTTTCTAAAATTAAAGCTATCTCCTGAAATTCCCATGTATAAAGCCGTTGCAATTATCTCTGTAAAAAATACATTATATTTTTGTTTAATAAGTTCTTTTATTAAATAAAAAATTAAAATAGAATTTGAGATTTTATTTTCTTGCCAATATATTGTTCCATACGGATTAAAATTTTTATGATGGTCAATTACGATTATATTATCACTATAATCTTTTAATTTTATGCTAATCCTGGATTGTTCAGAACAATCTAATACAAACAGAACGTCAAAATAAAAATTTGGCAGATAATACTTATTCACTCTTGCTTTTCCAAATATTTGCGCATATTTCTTTTTTATCTTATTTTGTGTTATAATAGCCGTATTTTTATTTAATTGTTTTAAAATTTCTTCTAAAGCAATTGCTGAACCTATTGCATCTGCATCTGGATTGTCATGCATAATAATTGCTATATTTGACGCATCATTGATTTGTTCAATAATTTGCGTCTTAATATCCATTATTTCACACTCCAATTTTTTAGATATATCCATTATTCTTCCTTGATTATTATGGATGTTGTTCATTCTTTCACTAAAAAAATATGGAAGTAAAATATAAATATACAATTATAATTACAGTAAAAAATAGAAGGACTTTCATCCTTCTATTATAAATAAATTGTTCAATATTTTATACATTATCCACTTACTTGAAAATCATTAATTAGTAACTGTAATGTACGATTTCCTCTCCAATAATTGTAATTCAATGTATACCCAATATTGATATATTTTGGACAATTTAATTCTTCAACAAATTTATCTTTTGTTTCATTAAAAGTGATACCTGTTAGAATTTTTCCATTTTGATATAATTCTAATTTTACTGTATTCTGTAATGCACCTAAAATCTTATAATCTTGAACTAAAACTTTATGTGAACAAAATTCAGGCATAGGATTATCTTTTCCAAATGGTTCTAACGTATTTATTTTTGACATTAATTCGTCATCAATATCATTAAAATTTAATTCGCAAAGAAAATCTTTCGTTGGTTCTGCAATTTCTGCTCGATTATCTTCTAAATATTTATTATAACTTACAAAACAACGTTTTTTAAATTCTTGTAAATCATCTTTTTTCATTGTAATACCACAAGCAGAAGCATGACCTCCACCTGTACAAATATCCATATTGTCAGAAATACAAGTATTAATTGCAAAATTACCAATTGTTCTTCCTGAGCCAGATAAACGTCCATCTGTTAATTCATGAAGCATAAAACATGGTTTTTGATATTTATTTGCAAATTTACCTGCAATTGCGCCAATCAGCCCTGGATATTTATTATCTATTGTTTCAATAATAAACGGCGAATTATTATCTATTTCAATATTTTGTAACGCTTCATTTTGAAATTGTTTTCTTTTTTCATTAATGGATGCAGATTTTTCAGCTAATCTTGTAGCTTTTACTTCATCATCAGCTAAAAATAGTTCCACACCAATTTTTGAATCATCAATTCTTCCCAATGCATTAATACATGGTGCAATTGAAAAAGCAATATTTGTAGATGTAATATTTCCTTTGCTTAATTTTAAAGCCTTTACTAATGCATCAATTCCATAACTAATATGTTGTTTTTGATTTAAAAGTTTTAATCCGTTATATACAAATTTACGATTTTCATCTGTTAATGACATAACATCTGCAATTGTACCAAACATTGTTAATACTACAATTTCATTATGAATTTCTTTCTTTGGTAAATCTGAAATTAACATACGTAAAAATTTATATGCTACCATACATCCACAAATAGATTTAAAAGGATACGATTCTTCAATTTGTGGGTCAACAGTAATTTCTGTTGGCAATACATCACTTGTTACCATTGGATGATGGTCTGTTACAATAACATCAATTTGATTTTCATTTGCATAATCAATTATATGTTTTGTACTAATTCCATTATCGACTGTAATAATTAAATTAATATGATTTTGAATAGCATTATCTACAATTTTTTTACTTAAACCATATCCATCTGTTCTTTCAGGAACTGTCCATTCTACATATGGAGTTAATGATGATAATCCTATCATCATAATAGAAGTAGACGTAATTCCATCACAATCATAATCACCTGAAATTAAAATATGTTCATGATTTTGAATTGCTTGTTTTGTACGTTCAATAGCTTTATCTATATTTGGTAACAAATTTGGATTTCTATATTTACTCTCACGAATATGAATAAAATTATATAAATCATCATCTGTCAAATTTTTTTCTTTTTTTATTACATCAAAAAAATCGCCCTGATAAGATTGATGAATATTCCATTTATATTGCAAAATTTTCCCCTCTCTCCATTTTTAGTCCTAATTTTATTATACTCCAAACACTCAATTATATGCAAGTGAATTTTTTATTTTTTAATAAAAGAGATTTTTATCTAAAAACAATTTAATTTATAAAGTAGGTGAATAAACGTATGAAACTAATTAGTTTACGCCAAGTTGCAGGTGGACAAAATTTAATTTCACAAGTCAATGATTTGGTGAAAAGTCTTAGTGATGTAAATACTAGAATTGATACTCTTCAAAAAATTGTATTTCCTGTGAAAGACCCTATTGACTTAACAGGATTAACAGCTTCTGAAGTTAATTTTACATTAACTAATGAACCAAATAAACAGCCTGTAGAATTAGATATTAACGGTCTTATTTATAAAGAAGATGACGCTTTTACAGTTGACCGTTCAACTAAGAAATTAACATGGACATTTAGTGATGCGAGTGGCGGATTTGATATTGACAGTTATTTATCTGATAAAATGATTGCTATCTATTATACAGGTGTTTTATTAGAAAACAACGCTTCTGTTAGAATGTTGCGTATGAACGAACTTCCAACGACAGGTGCTTATAATGTAGGAGACATGATTATTAAATTAAAACCAACAACAGGCTCAAATATTGGCTGGATTTGTACAAAAGAAGGAACACCGGGTGAATGGATTCCAGTCGGTATCACAGATTTCAACAATGTTATTAAAGTTGAAGATGACACTACAAAAGGTTAATAATTTTCATAAATTTTTAATAAAAACTTTTATTATATTTTTACAATATGAATACATAATTATATACAAAATGTTTTTCTATTTTTTAATAAAAGAGATTTTTTATCTAAAAACAATTTAATTTATAAAGTGGGTGAATAAACATATGAAATTAATTAATTTACGCCAAATTGAAGGTGGACAAAATTTAATTGCTCAGGTTAACAAACTTATTAATGATAGTGGTGATATTGGAAGTCGAATTACTGCTATTCAAAACGCTGTTTTTCCTGTTTATGACAAAATTGATTTATCTAAACTTACAGCAAGTGAAGTTAATTTTACATTAACAAACGAACCAAATGCACAACCTGTAGAATTAAATATTAATGGTGCTACTTATGAAGAAAATGATGCTTTTACCGTTGCACGTTCTGCAAAAACTTTAACATGGACATTTGATAACGCAAGTGGCGGATTTGATATTGATAAAGATTTAGCTGAATTTATAACTGCGAAATATTATACAGGAGTTCTTCTTACAAATGAATCTACTGTTAAAACGCTTCGTATGGATGAACTTCCAAAAGCAGGTACTTATAACGCTGGAGATATGATTATCAAGTTAAAACCTGTTACAGCTTCTAATATTGGTTGGATTTGTACAGAATCTGGTTCACCAGGCAAATGGATTCCAATTGGCATTGTTGATTTCGCTAATGTTCTTAAAGTAGAAGATTCTTCATCTGCTGGTTAATTACTAACCAATATTTAATAAAGTAGAGGTGAAAATATAATATGTCAAAAACAATAAATATTGGTGGAGATACTTTTGAAGTATTAGATGTAAATGATGTATCTGTATATCCTCGTTTTGTTATTAGAATTGGAGATAATTTATATGCAGTAGCCGCAAGTTATTTTGATGCTAGTGGTAATATTTTAACAGAAAAGAAAACGTTTGACCGCATAAATACTTATCACCCCTGGATGATTGATAAAGTTACATATACAGGGTTTAAAACAAAAAGCGGTAAACGTATAACAATAGCATCTTATCAGGATTCAGACGGTCGTTTATCTTTACCACCTGACAGTTCTAATTATATGAAACAAAATTATCCAGATACATTTGACAAAATGACTGAATTACCAAGAGAAATTGCAAATGCAGATTGGAGTAATGTAGTTAATGCAGATGGATTTTTTGATGATTGTTCTAGCTTAGAAAACATTACAGGTATGTATGGATTCAAAGGAGCAAGTATATCATTTAGACATTGCAATGCAAAACATATACCAATTATTAATGGTGAAAATTTAACATTTTTTTCTTGTGAAGGCTCTCCAAATATAGAAGAAATTCATTTTATTAATTTTACAGAACCAAAGGAAAATATAATGTATCAAACTCCATTTAATTATTGTTGCGGAGTTAAAAAATTATTAGGTTTTAATTTTAGAAATCAAGATATGAGTGCAGGAGACGCATTATATGATTTTGCTTCTAATACAACTTTAAGAGAATTAACTATAGATTGCACGAATGTAGATGCATTCGGTAAAACACCATGTATTAATGTAGCAGAATTAGGTCTTGATTCTGCTGGTGGATGGAAATTTACATTAATTAATGTTCCTACAAAATTTAAAGGAAACGAAAAAGATTTAATTGATGTTACAGGTCTTTCTACTGATGGAACAACAATGAATACTTATCATATAGTTAATTTCTTAGATGAAGTTGTTGTTGAAGCAATTGAATTAACAGATGATAGATATAAAATGCAAGATTTATATCCTGCTCGTTATCAAACAATGATAGAAGTTCCTGATAAATTAGATACATCCAAATTAACAACCGCAGAAGAAATGTTTAATGGTTGTGAAAATTTATCTAAATTGCCTGACAAATTAGATTTAACAAATATAACTAATATGAAAAATTTCTTATATGGAACTAAAGTTACTACAATTCCTGATTATATATGGAATACAAAATCAAAAACATATTATTATGCATTAGGATTGGACAATAGACAAAATTTAACATCATTAGGAACATCAACCATTGATTTACAATATGCAGAAGATGTATCAGGTTTATTTGCTTTCTCATCAAAATTAATTTCTATTCCTAAAATTAATTTACCCAAAGTAAAAAAGATGGCACAATTATTTGATGGTTCTTCTCAAATATCTGATTTTAGTTCAATTACAATAAATAGTGACGTGGAAGATATGGCAATTGCATTTAACAATTGTACATCAATGACACTAAAAGGAATGCCAAAATTCACTAATAATAAAATCAATAAAATAAAAACAATGAGATATGCTTTTTCAAATTGCCAAAATCTTGTTGGTGCATTCCCACATAATATTGATTGCTCAAATATCGAAGATATAACAAAAGCAAACATAGAAACTATTACGATAGATTCAAACAATTATTCTTCAAATGAATTTCCTTTTATGAATACATTTAAAGGTTCAGGAATAACATCAGTCAATTTCACAAATGTAGATGATAAATATAAACGATATTTTTCAAAATATAGTGTAGGTACTGATGTTACTATTGATGGTACTCCTGTTGATAATAAAATTAATATTAGTGGTGATAATTATAGTTTAAAAGGGAGTTTTGGTATTGCAGAATTAGATACAATCACATCTGATTTTACA
>Ga0256406_1003419_pt1 | contig 19817 bp, 20 predicted proteins | sample RumenRJG_03DNA_FD_185986 | JGI IMG/M metagenome (GOLD analysis project Ga0256406, IMG submission 185986) | Bovine rumen microbial communities from Lethbridge, Alberta, Canada - RJG_03 | ecosystem: Host-associated > Mammals > Digestive system > Stomach > Rumen | place: Canada: Alberta | collected...
GGATGTGGTGATCTTGAGTCTGGCAGTTGGCGGGGGTATCTTGCTGCGGAAAAACTGGCCGCCAATAGCGAGTGTCGACAATAGAATTGAAATTTTATACCTTGACTTGAAACTTTCAGGCTGTGATACGGACTACAGCAAAGACTGGGACTTGGCGGCAAGAACCCCTCACAAAAGCCAAGGGCGCCGGATGCCCACTTGCATCCGGCGCCCTTGACCGCAGAAGTTGCTTAAGCCTTCTCCTTAGTGTCTTCTTGGTTGGGCTTGGGTTCTTTCTTCGCAAGCGTAATTACTTGGAAGGCAAAGTCAGTAATCCACTTCTGGGAGAAGCCGAGGTGACGGTCGTATTCGCGCACTGCCAGCACTGATTTCATAACGCTTGGGTCCTTGTAGCTGTTCTTCTCGAAGATGTCGTTTACCGTCTTCTCCGTCATGACGTAAAGGGATTTCTTGAAGAACGAGGGAAGGCGAAGCTTATACTTCATCAGGTTGCCCATGAGCATGAGCAGCTCCTGGCTGAAGCCCTGGAAGCGTAGGAGGAAGGGCTGTACGTCCTGAATCTTATGACAGTTGCGGCGGATGCTTTGGTCGATTTCCTTGAAGAAGCTGTCATCGGTATTATAGAACTCCTTCATCATCTTCTTGCAATAGCTTTTTTCACCGATGCCCAGCTTGTTGTTCATTGTCGGCACGTGCATCATCACCTTGAAAGTGCGCAGGTCGGGGAGCATACTCAGATTGCTGATGCCCATGTTTGCAGCCAGAGAAGCCTGGAAGTAAACACGCACAAGCGACATGTAGTCCTGCATTCCCCCTACTTTTTCTTCCTTGTTCGATTGACCGAATAGCTTAGCGAATATTCCCATTATTGTCTGTAATTATTGTCTTGTTATTTCTTTGTTTATTTCATTGCGAATGCAAAGGTAACCCAAATAGAATTAAGTGCAAAGGAAAAACGAAGATTTTTGCTTTAAGATGGGGTGAATATCATTCTAAATGTGTACCTTTGCAGGGTTTTAAGAGGAGTAGCGGACTATGGAGTCCTTTCAGTTATGAAGAAGTATAGGAACGGCAGCGATCTCATTCAGGGAATAGTGGCTTTGGGCGATTTTGTCTTGCTCAATATCTTCCTCTATGTAGTTATTTTCTATGCTCCAGAGAGCTGGAAGACCTTCCTTCCCGAAGTATTCTTCCATTCTCGTCCCACGGTATTCATCGTGGCCAACTTCTCTATGCTGATAGCCCAGCAGGTCTACCCCACGATAGTGCATATCAGGCATGTTCGTTTTCAAAAGCCGATGCTCAATGTGGCCAAGCTGGTTCTGGTGCAGTCGGTGGCAATGTTTGTCCTGCTTCGTATGATTAGCGGCTCGGGCAATCTCTTTATCTTCTTGTTCTTTTTTGCCGCTGCCTTTTATTTAGTGCTCATGCTGGCGAGGTATGCGGAGTTTCGCCTCATTCATGGATTGCGCAGCACGGGCCATAACACGCGCAGCGTCTTGCTATTGGGTAACGACCCGTTATTGATAAAGTTCTATCATCGGCAGCTTTCGGACTCCTCTACGGGCTATCTTGTGCAAGGCTATTATTCCGACGGAACCTTTGACGGAATTCCGGAGGACCTGGTTCGGCTCGGCAGCATTGATGATTTTCTGAAAGAGGGTTCCCGTGAGAAATCCTTCACCGGCGAGCCACAGTTCTTGGACAAGATTGACGAAGTGTTCTGCTGTCTGCCAGATAAGGATCGCTCCTTGGTGGAGTCCATCATGAGATGTTGCGACCATCACATCATTCGGTTCTTCTATCTGCCCGTGCTCTTCAGTGGCGACAGTATTAGGCTAAGGTCATTCCGAATGGATAATTACCTGGTGTTCACGAATCATCGTGAGCCCTTGTCCTATCCATTCAACAAACTTCTCAAGCGTTCGTTTGATTTCGCGTTCAGCTTGGTTGTGTGCTTGTGCCTGTTGCCCTTCATCCCCATCATAGCTTTCCTCATAAAGCGCCAATCGCCAGGACCGATATTCTTTAAGCAGGCCCGCACGGGATATAACGGCCACACCTTCATGTGCTATAAGTTTCGTTCCATGCACGTCAACAAGGATGCCGATACGGTTCAGGCAACAGAGCACGATCCCAGGAAGTTTCCTTTTGGCGACTTCATGCGGCGCACGGACATCGATGAGCTCCCTCAGTTCTTTAATGTGCTCAAAGGCGACATGAGCGTGGTGGGCCCCCGTCCACACATGCTCCATCACACAGAGATGTACGGTCAGCTCATTGACAAGTACATGGTGCGCCACTTCTGCAAGCCAGGTATCACAGGGTTGGCCCAGACGACGGGCTATCGGGGGGAGACCCATGAACTATGGCAGATGGAAGAGCGGGTGAAGCTCGACATATGGTATATCGAAAACTGGACTTTCTGGCTTGACATCAAGATCATTTTCAATACTGTTGTCTCGGTGTTCAGGCACGACAAGAACGCGTATTAAATATAATAAGGTATAGGACATAATACTTTAGTTAGCAATGAAAGGAATTGTATTGGCAGGAGGGTCGGGTACACGGCTCTATCCCATCACCAAGGGTATCAGTAAGCAGCTTATCCCCATCTTCGATAAGCCCATGATTTATTATCCCATCTCCACCCTCATGCTTGCCGGCATTCGTGACATTCTTGTTATCTCGACTCCGTACGATCTTCCCGGATTCAAGCGGTTGTTGGGCGACGGTAGTGATTTCGGACTCCATTTGGAGTATGCCGAGCAACCCAGTCCCGACGGATTGGCTCAGGCCTTCATCATCGGAGAACAGTTCATCGGCAAAGACTCCGTATGCCTCGTGCTGGGCGACAATCTCTTCTATGGAGCCGGATTCAGTGGCCTGCTCAGTCAGAGTGTCTTCAATGTTGAGCATGATGGCAAGGCTACGGTGTTCGGTTACAGAGTGAACGACCCCGAGCGCTATGGGGTGGCGGAGTTCGACAGCAATGGCAATTGCCTGAGCATTGAAGAGAAGCCTCTGCACCCGAAGAGCAACTACGCCGTGGTAGGTCTTTATTTCTATCCCAACAGTGTTGTTGATATAGCGAAGAATATCAAACCCAGTCCTCGTGGCGAGCTTGAGATAACCTCGGTCAACCAGGAGTATCTTACGCGTGGACTACTCAAGGTGCTTCCGCTCCAACGTGGGTTCGCATGGCTGGATACGGGTACGCATGACAGCCTTGCTGAGGCCAGTACTTTCATTGAGTGCATAGAGAAGCGGCAGGGGCTGAAGGTGGCTTGCCTTGAGGAAATAGCCTTCAAGAAAGGCTGGATATCGGCAGAGAAACTGGCCGAGGATGCAAAGCCAATGGTCAAGAACGGTTACGGGCAGTATTTGCTCTCACTGGTGACGAAGGAAGCTTGAAGTGAAATAATGTAATATTTGAAATAATGGAAGATCTTAGTATCACTGAACAAGAGAGGAGCTTGGATAATGAGAATAAGTCGGGGGTCGACTTTCAGACTATCTACACTGCCATTATCCTGAACTGGAAGTGGTTTGTGCTGTCGCTCATTATTTGTTTGGGGCTCGGTGCTATCTACCTGAGATACACTACCCCTATCTATCAGGCATCGGCAAAATTGCTGATTAAGGATGACGATAACAACAACAAACGGGGCAACAGCCTTGCTAACAATAACAATCTGGGCATCATCAGCAATTCCAACGGTATTGACAATGAAATGGAGATTCTCCAGTCGCATTCGCTTGCCGAGCAGGCTGTGAGAGATCTGAAGCTCTATGTCACCTACTCGGGGAAGGGTAGGGTGAAGGACCATCTGCTCTATCGGAACCAGCCGGTCAATGTGGATGTCGACCCCGCCCATCTCGACAAGCTGCCTGGCCGGATTGCCATGAGCATCACCCGGCAGGAGAATGGATATTATGTTGAAGGCAAATATGATACGAGTGATGGTGAGGTGTCGTTTCTCCGTAATGTCAGCTCGCTCCCTGTATCCATTATCCTGAAGGTGGGCGAGGTGACCCTCTCGGCAGCCGATGGCGTGATGATGGCTCAGGGACAGACGGAGAAAGCCTTCATCGTTTCCCCGTCGAATATGGCCAATAAGTACGTAGGCTCACTGACTGTCGGCCAGACCTCTAAGACCACCACGATAGCACAGCTGCTCATCCGCGATGAGGTGCCGCAGCGGGCTGTCGACTATCTGAAGCAATTGGTAGTCTGCTACAACCGTCAGGCCAATGCCGATAAGAACCAGATTGCTCTGAACACCGAGGAGTTCATCAACGGACGTCTCGAGAAAATCAACAGTGAGCTCGGTAATACCGAGGGACAGCTCGAGGCCTACAAGCGTCGCAACAACATGGTGGAGCTTAAGCTCAATGCCGGACAGGCTGTCAACAATGCCGATCAGTTCAGTCAGAAACTTGCCGAGGCCAACACGCAGGTGGCTCTTGTCAGCAGTGTCAGAGAGAACATGAGAACGGGAGAGAAGTATCACACCTTGCCTGCCAATGTCGGTATTGAGGACCCGAGTGTGAATGCGCTCATCAACCAGTACAATGACCTCGCTTTGCAGAGAAGCCGCTTGTTGCGCAGTGCTTCCGAGAATTCACCGGCTGTCGTTCCTCTCACTGCCCAGCTCGATGAGTTGAACAACAGCATTCAGCGTGCTTTGAACCAGGTGACGCAGAATATGAAGATTCAGCGCAATGCCGTGGCCTCGCAATATGGCAAGTACCAGGGTGAGGTGGGAGCAACTCCGGAGCAGGAGCGCATCCTCACTCAGATTGGACGTCAGCAGGACGTCAAGTCAGGTCTTTACCTGATGCTGCTTCAGAAGCGTGAAGAGAACTCCATCGAACTGGCAGCAACCGCCGATAAAGGTAAGCTCATCGACGAGCCCGTCTTTGCCGGTCAGGTGGCACCTCGGAGCTCTATCATCATGCTTGTGGCTTTAATCCTTGGACTGGGCATACCCACGTTGATTATCGTCCTAATGAGATTCTTCCGTTATAAGATAGAAGGTCATGCCGATGTGGCCCGCCTCACTGACCTCCCGATTCTGGCCGACGTTGCTGTGGCCAGTGATACTGCTAAGACCAAGGCAGACATCGTGGTGCATGCAAATAAGAATAACCAGATGGAGGAAATCTTCCGTTCAATGCGTACGAATTTGCAGTTCATGCTCAAGGAAAACCAAAAGGTTATCATGTTCACCTCCTCGTCGGCAGGCGAAGGTAAGACCTTCAATGCAGCCAACTTGGCAATGAGTTTCGCACTGCTCGATAAGAAGTGCATCCTGGTTGGTCTCGATATCCGTAAGCCTCGTTTGGCTGAGCTCTTCGAAATCGATGATCATCATCATGGCATCACCCCGCTTCTTGTAAAGGATAATCCTGCTTGGACTGATGTGCAGGCTCAGATTTTGCCTTCCGGAGTTAATAACAATTTGGATGTGCTTATGGCCGGTCCTATTCCACCTAACCCCGCGGAGTTGATTTCGCGCAAGTCGCTTGAGGTGGTTATCGATGAACTCAAGAAGCACTATGACTACGTTTTCATTGATACAGCTCCTGTAGGCCTCGTCACCGACACATTGCAGATTGGCCGCGTGGCAGATGCCACGGTCTATATGTGCCGTGCCGATTATACGCCGAAGGCAAGTTTCGGTCTCATCAATGCTTTGGCTGCCGAAAAGAAGCTGCCTAACATGAGCATTGTCATCAACGGTATCGACATGTCGAAGAAGAAATATGGCTATTACTATGGCTATGGTCGTTACGGGAAGTACGGACGTTATGCCCAGTATGGCAGTTACGGACATTACGGTCAGTATGGCAACTACGGTTCTTATGGATCCTATGGCTCGTATGGCAACTATGCCAATAGCAGTTATGGAGATAAGAATGACACGTCAGTCAAGAGATAGTAATCAACGAATAAAATAGGTTAAACAGCAATAGGGTCGGGCTAAGGCTCGACCCTATTAGTCACTAAAAGTATGAAAATTGCAGTCGATTTTGATGGTACAATTGTTACCCACGAATACCCAAGGATAGGACAAGAGTTGCCTTTTGCAACTGAGACGCTTCGTATGCTTATCAAGGAGAATCATAGGCTGATTCTTTGGACCGTAAGAGAGGGAAAGCTGCTCGATGAGGCTATCGACTGGTGTCGGCAGCGTGGAGTCGAGTTCTGGGCAATCAATAAGGATTATCCTGAGGAGAATGGTACAATCAATAATAATCATTTCTCAAGAAAGTTGAAAGCCGATCTCTTCATTGATGACCGTAATCTTGGCGGACTGCCCGATTGGGGCATCATCTACCGAATGGTACATGAAGGCAAGACCTGGAAGGATCTGCTTCGAGAGGCCCGCACCATGGGATTGCCTGAAGCTCCGAAGAAGAAGCACTGGTGGCAAAGATGACCGCTTGCTTACCTTTTATTTTAAATATCGTGTATGTCGACATAACCATGCGTAACAGCATAGATTGTCAGGGCTGATACGCTTTTCGTGCCGAGTTTCTCAGTAATGTTCTTTCGATGGGTAATCACTGTTGATAGACAGATGTGCAGACACTCGGCAATCTCTTTGTTGATTAGTCCTTTGACCACGAGTGACAGCACTTCTATTTCCCGTGGAGAAAGTATTCCCTCAGTACTGGGCAGCAAAGAAGGAGGCAAATTGCGTCCGTGTGAATGCGCTTTCTGCTCCATGGTAAGCAGCGATTTGACGAGTTGCTTCTCGGGCTGATTGACACTGATGCAGCGGAATCTTTCTAATTGTCCGTCAGTAGAAACCGAGCGTGTCAGGACAATGGTCTTGTGCCTATTTTGAGTAAAGAATTCAAGTTCCTGCTCTACGATGTCCTCTGAAACAAAATAGTGGAAGAACAATTCGGCGCCTTCTGCCAACAAGCTATTGACATCATAAAATAAGGTGACTTGCATCAATGGCAACACTTCTTGGAGGAGGTGTCTTAGTCCAACCATCGATAAGGTGTTATTGCTTATGATTGCTATTCTTGGTGGCATGAGTTTGGTTTACATTGCTTATCTTTGCAAAGGTACTATGATCACGAAGAATAGCAAAGGAAATGCTCATCTTTTTCTTTCGTTTCTTACGTATTTATTTCTATTCGATGATATGGATTGCAATTTGTATGTTAAAAATTTGTTAGTATAGATTAATGTCGTTACCTTTGCAGTAATAAAGTGATATAATAAGTAATTAAACCCATTTGCCTATTGATATACATTTACTTGGAACAAATATCTTAAGAAAGTGAATCAAATGGAGAAGATGAGCGACGAGGAACTCGCCCTTTCTTATATCAAAGGAAATAATGCTGCCTTTGATGAGTTGCTTTTGCGCAACCAGTCGAAGGTGTATTCGTATATCCTATTTGTGGCAGGCAATCGGGAAGAGGCTGAGGACTTTTTTCAAGAGACCTTTGTCAAGGTCATCTCTAAACTGCAGGAAGGGCGATACAGTCCTTCGGGTAAGTTCGTAGCATGGTGCATGCGCATAGCCCATAATGTGATACTCGATCACTATCGGGAGCGTCGGGCTCGGAGGGTGATTGAGCCCACCGAAGACAATGATTTGTCGAACATCAGTACGAGCAACTATGTTGATTTCGGCATTGAAGGTCAGTATGTCAACGAGCAAGTACTGGCAGATGTGCGCAAGCTCATGAACCGTCTGCCGGCTCCTCAACGCGAGGTGGTCTACATGCGTTTCTATCAGCAGATGTCATTCAAGGAGATTGCAGAGACAACCAATGTGAGCATCAACACGGCCCTAGGGCGCATGAGGTATGCATTGATTAACCTCAGAAAGATGGCTCGATCATGCGACCTGCAGCTGTTTCAACTTGCTTGACCTTGCAGCAGCTGTTTAAAGCAGAGTGCTTATGGCTTCTTGTGGGTCGTGAGCTCTAAAGATGTAGCTGCCGCTGACAAGTACGTTGGCCCCGGCTGTTTTCAGCTGGGTTGCATTCTCATTGGTTACTCCACCGTCGACTTCTATCAATGCTTCCGAATGAGCTTCAAGAAGCATCCTCTTCAATTTAGCTACTTTAGCCAAGGTATGAGGAATGAACTTCTGACCTCCGAATCCTGGGTTTACGCTCATTAGCAGGAACATGTCGGCGTCGCAGAGAATATCTTCAAGCGTAGCCACAGGAGTAGATGGATTAAGCGCCACGCCAGCTTTCATTCCCGCATCGTGAATCTCCTGAATGGTGCGGTGCAGGTGTGTACATGCCTCTTGGTGCACGGTCATCATCATAGCTCCGCATTTTGCCGTTTGGGCGATGTAACGCTCAGGTTGCATTATCATAAGATGCACGTCAAGCGGCTTTTTACAAACTGACTTTACGGCCTTTATGACTGGGAACCCAAAGGAAATGTTGGGCACGAATATCCCATCCATCACATCAAGGTGGAGCCATTGAGCCTGGCTCTTGTTGACCATCTCCAAGTCGTCTTTCAGATTTGTGAAATCAGCCGACAGCAGAGATGGAGATACTATTGTTTCCATCTTTCTGATTGTTAGTTGAGGCAGTAGACCTTTGTCGTGCCTTTAATCTTGAATGTCCGATAGGTATAGGCTATCTGACGAATGATGTTTAGCGTCGCTTCCGACGGCTTAGCTTCTTCTGGAGTAAAATACTTCATAGGCAGTATGCTTTATGTTTCATCAAGATAACGCGAAGGCAATGGCTTTATTACATTATATGGCCTAATTTTTCAATGTTTGCCTCCTGCCTATGGGGAGTAGCCTGCTTAGAAGGGATTTAGTGCTTTTCTTTTCACCACAAACATACCCAGCCTGTGCGTACGTCCCTTTCGCCCGAGCGACCTTAGCCAATAGATTCCTTCAGGAATGTTCTTCACGTCGGCTGTGTGTCCTTGGTAGGGCAGAGTGGCAATGACAGCACCCTGTAGTGTTTCCACTATAACATAGTTGGCATCAAGCACATTCCCTTTTTGCGGCAGTCTCAGCAGAAGGCCGTCACATGCTAAGAATTCTGCCGATATGGCATTCCCTACTGTTTTTGGTTCTTCACTTTGCAATGGTTCACTCTCGTTTCCATAACGGTCGATTGCTGTGATAGCATAGTAGCGTCCATCCCTTGAAAGCGACATTATGGTGTCTCGCTGATACGTGGCAATAAGATTGTTCCCATCGGTGATGTCGACCGGATAGGTCCGGCTGCTATAGACATTATATAATAGGTAAGGGCACCCCGAGTGGTCAATGGCACCGTTCCAGGACAGGCGGTTGCCTTCTTTGTTCCATGACATGCGAGTTGGAGCACCAGGCTTTGAGCTTGAGGCCCAGGTCATAGGCGGGACAAGAGCTGGCGAGTAGTCGAAGTCTTCTGATGCAAAGCTATAGATGCCTTTCACATTGTCAGTGAAGAATCGACTCCGGAAGTAGGCATGTCCAAGGTCATGCTGTCTGAGTACCTCCATCTCCCGGGTGATGACATCCAGATTCCAATTCTTTTCTTTAGGGGAGAGGAAGTAGATGCCCAGCCCGGGCGCAATGATGCGTCCGGCCGACTGTTCTTTCCAGTCAATGGCGAAGGGGAAGAACTGATCGTCTTTGAAGTACATCATTGGGAATAGCTCGTCCATCAGTCCGCTTTGCAGCCACCCCTGTGCGTCTTGGCATACGGTTTTATAAGCATTCCATCCGTGGCTCCAGGCTCTTGGAAGGTCGTCGGCTTTACCAATGGGAGAGCAGCTCATTTTCACCCAGGGCTTGAGTGCTTTCACTCGGTCATGGATGGTCTTTGCGATGTATGTGATGTTCGCGCGCCCCCGTTCCGGATTCACTTTTGCAGGCCATGTCTCGGGATAGCGTATGTAGTCAAGATGTATTCCGTCGATATCGTAGTTGCGGGTAATCTCCGCGCAAAGGTCTGCCAGATAGTGTGCTGTTTGTGGGCTTTCTGGATTCAGATATCCCTCACCATCGATTCTGCGCACCAGTTTCGGATACCGCTTTCTCAGTCGCTGGCACCCCAAAGCTTTCCATTTGCCAACAGGAAGAGTCACAACCCAAGCCTGCACTTCCATTCCTCTTTTGTGGCATTCCTCGATAGCAAAGGCCAGAGCATCATAGCCCGGGCTGCGGCCAGGGAATCCTGACAAGCATCCGTCCCAAGGTTCGTAGGAGGATGGGTAGATGGTCGTGGCCCGGATGCGTGTCTGAAGCAACACCGTATTAATGCCGGCTTTCTGAAGTCGGTTCAGGATAGAACAGAGTTCTTTCTGTTGTCGCTCCATCGATTTTGTGGATTGTGCATAGGAGTGAGGCCAGTCGAGACCTCCGATAGTGGTGAGCCATACCGCTCTCACCTCATGTTTGGGCGTGCGGTTGGACAATAGCTGCGCCTTGGCATTAAAACAGCAGAGCAATAGAAGTAGGAGCAAACAATGCCGGTAAGTATTGAGTTTCATTATTCTTATATCCATAATACGTGATGCTGCCTGGAGGACAGCGGCCACTGTTTGGAGAAAAATCTCTCTTCGAGGCTACAAAGATACATATATTTTTAGGTTAATTCAAAATAAAAGTATTACTTTTGCACGAAAGAATTAAAACATTACAATGGTATCATTTGCGCTTTCTCTGATTGCTTTGCTGCTGGGCTATGTCTTTTATAGTCGCCTGGTTGTAAAGGTGTTTCAGCCCGATGACAGGCCCACGCCTGCTGTTACGATGGCCGATGGCATTGACTATGTGCCCATGCCCACTTGGAAGATCTTTATGATTCAGTTCCTCAACATTGCGGGTACAGGCCCCATTTTCGGAGCCATTATGGGAGCCTGGTATGGTCCGGCTGCCTACCTTTGGATTGTGTTTGGTTGCATCTTTGCCGGTGCCGTGCACGATTACTTTTCCGGAATGCTCAGCATGCGTCATGGGGGGCGTGATATTCCCGAGTTGGTGGGTGCCTATTTAGGCAAGAAGGCCAAAGCCTTTATGCTCTTCTTCGCCACCTTCCTTTTGGTGATGGTCGGTGTGGTGTTTGTCTTTTCGCCTGCACTGATTCTTGGTGACTATTGTCTGAACACGCTTGTCTGGGTAGGCATCATCTTTGTCTATTATCTCCTGGCTACCCTTCTCCCTATCGACAAGATTATCGGAAAGATATATCCCATCTTTGGTTTTTCCTTGCTCTTCATGGCCGTTGCGCTCATGGTGTGCTTATTCATTAAGCAACCCCGGCTCCCCGAAGTGTGGGACAGTGCTGCTGCCTTCAATTTCAATGTACCACAGAGCATGTTGGGAGTAAAGAACTATTTCGAGCATAATCCCCTTTTCCCCTGTCTGTTCCTCACCATTGCCTGTGGAGCCATTTCTGGTTTCCATGCCACTCAGAGTCCGTTGATGGCCCGTTGCCTCAAGTCGGAGAAGCATGGACGTGTGGTGTTCTATGGCGCTATGATTACCGAAGGAGTCGTAGCCTTGATATGGGCTACGGTATCCATGTATTTCTTCTACTATGGAGGTTGGAAGCAGGTGGTGGATGCCAATGTGGTCAACGACTTCCTGAACCAATATCAGCATGCTGGCGGCAAGACGCTTGTGCAGTTCTTCTCGGCTCCTAAGGTGGTGGAATACATCTGTACCGGGTGGCTGGGCATCTTCGGTGGCATCCTTGCGGTGTTTGGTGTGGTGGCAGCCCCTATCACGAGTGGTGATACGGCTTTTCGCAGTGCCCGCCTCATCATTGCCGAGGCCTTTCATTTCAATCAGAAGCCCATCTCGAATCGTCTGTTTGTAGCAATCCCTATGTTTCTGATGGCCTTTGGTTTATTGGCCTGGCAGATTGCTGACCCCAATGGCTTCAATAAGCTTTGGAACTGGTTTGGATGGAGTAACCAGACCTTGGCATGCTTCACCTTGTGGACCATCACTGTCTATTTGGTGCAGGAAAAGAAATGCTTCTGGATGACACTCATCCCCTCGCTTTTTATGACCACTGTGTGCTCCACCTTCCTCTTTGTGAGCACCCAGGCTTTTGGCGATTGGATTCCCCGTCCCTGGGGATATGCTCTGGGATTGTTCTTCCTGTTGCTCTCGCTTGGCTGGTTCATCACGTGGTATCGCCGACGTGCCTCGCAGCAGCATGTATGATGGCAGCTATTAAGTAATCGACAGATTAACGTCAATATATATAAGTATGAAAAAGTTATTTGCAATCCTGGCAGTAATGCTTGTTGCCATGTCTGCCTCTGCCCAGTTCCGCGAGGGAAAGGGTTATCTGGGAGCATCGCTTACCGGACTGAATCTTAATTATAATAGCAAGAATGGTTTCAACATCGGAGCTGAGGCCAAGGCCGGAGTTTTCTTTGCCGACGACTGGATGCTTCTCGGGCAGGCTGCATTGAAGCATAATGGTTCCAACGATGTTTCCGATGAGATTTCAGCAGGTGCCGGTGTGAGATATTACATTGAGCAGAATGGACTCTATCTGGGGCTCAATGCCAAATTTATCCATGCCGACCGCAATTACAACGATGTTATGCCTGGCCTTGAGGTGGGCTATGCCTTCTTTATCAACCGCTCCGTCACGATAGAGCCTGCTGTCTACTACGACCATTCGTTCAAGAACAGTGATTACAGCACTGTCGGATTCAAGATAGGGCTTGGCGTTTATTTGTTCGATGATTGAGCAATATCCTTCGAGACTGCTTGAAAAGGCAGTCTCGGAACTTTCCCGCCTGCCCGGAGTAGGGCGGAAGACAGCCTTTCGCCTGGCTCTCTTCCTGCTGCGGCAGAGTGAAACTGAGGTTGATGGTTTCACCGACGCTATATCCCGGATGCGCAAGGAAGTAAGATATTGCAAAGTTTGCCATAACATCAGCGACAGTGAGGTGTGCCCTATCTGTGCCGACCCTCATCGGGATGCCTCCACCATTTGTGTAGTGGAGAATGTGCAGGATGTAATGGCAGTCGAAAATACGCAGCAGTATCATGGAGTCTACCATGTGTTGGGTGGCATCATCTCGCCAATGGATGGTATCGGTCCCTCCGACTTGGAGATTGACTCACTGGTGGACAGAGTAGCATCCGGAGGGGTAAAGGAAGTGATTCTGGCATTGAGTTCCACTATGGAAGGCGATGCTACCGCGTTCTATATTTCCAGAAAGTTAGCCCCTTATCAAGTGACGCTGACAGCTATTGCACGAGGCATCTCCGTAGGTAATGAATTGGAATATACGGACGAAGTAACTTTGGGAAGTTCTATTCTCAACCGTACTCCCTTCGGTAAATAACACATTAAACAGCATAAGGCATATGCTTGAACACATCAAAAGGACCAAGAACATCCTTCTTGTCGAATTTCTCTTTCCCATCATTCTTTCTGTAGTACTTGTTGTGCTCTTCGAAACCCATCTGCTCATAGATGGTTCTTGGGAGGAGTATAAGACGCAAGAGTTTGTCGTGCAGACCGTCATGGAGATCATCACCATCTGTTCTATCCCCATAGCCTTGCGGTTGTTCAAGTTCCGCATGGTGTCCTGTCAGTTGCGGTCGGGTCGTGATGATGCAGCTCGCCGTCTGCTTTTTTGGGGGAGCATCCGTATCGTCATGCTCTGTCTGCCCATGGTAGTCAACACGCTGCTTTATTATCTCTTTGGCCTCAATGTCGCGTTTGGCTATATGGGAATCATTCTTTTCTTGAGTCTTTTCTTTATCAATCCCTCATTGAGCAGATGTATAGAAGAGACTGAGCCCGAAAATGAAACTTTAAAATAAAGCAGGCTTGAAACTGAATGTCGTCATTGTGAACTATAACGTGAAGTACTACGTTGCCCAGTGCCTCACGTCACTTCAGCGTGCCCTCAAGGGCATCGATGCAGAAGTGTGGGTGGTAGATAATCATTCGGCCGATGGGTCAGTGGACTATCTGAGAGCTCGTTTTCCGCAGGTGCATGTTGTGGCATGCAAGCATAACTTAGGCTTTGCCCGTGCCAACAACATTGCCTTGCGCAATGGTCAGAGTGAGTATGTGCTGCTCCTCAATCCCGACACGGTGGTGTCGGAGAATAGCATCGCCGAGGCTCTGCGCTTCATGGATGCTCATCCTAAGGCCGGAGGCTTGGGAGTGCGCATGATGAATGCTGCGGGAGCCGATGCCCGGGAGTCGAGGCGTGGTCTTCCCGACCCCCTCACCGCCTTTTATAAGATGACCGGCCTCTGCGCCCGCTTCCCCTCTAATCATGTGCTCGGTCATTACTACATGGGCTGGCTCCCCTGGAACGAGGCTTCCCAAATAGAGGTTATCAGTGGAGCCTGCTTCATGCTCCGGCGCTCGGCACTCACCGAAATCGGTCTTCTGGACGAAGACTTCTTTATGTATGGCGAGGATATCGATCTTTCGTACCGACTGCTCAAGAAGGGTTACGAGAATTGGTATTTGCCAGTACGCGTATTGCACTATAAGGGCGAGAGCACTCAGAAGTCATCGTTCCGCTATGTGCATGTGTTCTATGAGGCCATGCTCATCTTCTTCCGTAAACATTACGGCCACATGTCATTCTTGCTGGGCATTCCCATCAAGACCGCCATCTATGTCAAGGCATTCATAGCCTTCAGCGGAATGCAGATGTCGCGCTTGCGCAAGAGCTTGGGGTTCTTTACCCCCTATCATGAGGAGGAGCTTAGTTATTGTTTCCTCGTAGCCGATGCGGCGCGCCCAGAGTGTGCGCGTATTGCCATGGATAATGGGGTGGAAGCCCACTTCTATGCATGCGATAGTAAAGTGCTTGCAAACGGGCATAGAGATCTGGCTCTTCCCAAGGGCAGGAAGGTGTGCATCGTCTACGATAATTCGCTCTTCAGTTATGGCAAGGCACTCGATATCTTCGGTAGCTATTACCAGCCGAATATCGAGGTGGGCTTCTACGACAGTAGCACTCAGATGGTGATAACGCAACAAGGAATACTGAAATGATGACATCTTTACAGACATTGCCTAAGGTGGCACTCCGGGCCATGGAGCCTGAGGATCTCGATATGCTCTATTCCATTGAGAATAATATGGAATTGTGGTGTGTCGGTACCGCCAATGTACCTTATTCCCGGTATGTCCTGCACGACTATATTGCAAGCTCTTCGGGCGATATATATGCCGACAGGCAGGTGAGGTTCGTTATCGTCGATGACAGTGGCAATACGGTGGGGTTGGTGGATTTGGTCAACTTCGACCCTCAGAATCTGCGCGCCGAGGTAGGCATAGTCATCGTCCAGAGCTGCCGAAACCGTGGCTATGGCCAGGCCGCTCTCCTGAAGATATCCGACTACGCCACCGCCGTGCTTCATCTGCACCAGCTTTATGCCTTGATAAGGGGCGGCAATAAAGCCTCCGAGCGTTTGTTCTCCGAACTGGGTTTTCACCAGAGTGGCAGGCTCGAGGATTGGTTCTTCGACGGTCGAAAGTACACCGAGGCTCTGGTGATGCAAAAAAAACTGTAAAAAGATAGTGGGAAAGTTTTGCGGTTAGAGAAAATCTTAGTACCTTTGCAACCGCAAAAGAGCGAGAGCCGAAGCAATGAGGTGCGTTAGTTCAGTTGGTTAGAATGCCTGCCTGTCACGCAGGAGGTCACGAGTCCGAATCTCGTACGCACCGCTTCCTTTGCTTTCCCTTCTTTGAGGGTGCGTTAGTTCAGTTGGTTAGAATGCCTGCCTGTCACGCAGGAGGTCACGAGTCCGAATCTCGTACGCACCGCAGGTCCCTGTCAGTTTTCGCTGGCAGGGATTTCTGCTTTTAGGAGGTCCGAGTTTTTAGGTTGCAGCTGTGCACTGCTAAGTGCGCTCTATGTCCTGACTGTCGGGTTAAGAGACAAAGAGCCGATCACCAGCGTCCTGAATTCTGGCTGCTCCTGCTTTCCCTGCAATATAGAAAGCGGTGGAGAGTCTGGCCTGCTTGACTGAAGAATCAAAATCAAACCATATTAGCTATGAGGAAAACAATACTGTTGATGGCTGTGTGCCTGAGTGCATCGGTCCTGGCCTCAGGACCTTCGCGGATTAGAAAATCAAAGACTGCGCCAGTTGCTCAAACAGCTGTCAAGGCGGTTGAGGCGCCAATGAAGGTCTCGAAATGGAAGGGGAAGCGGGTTGCTTTCCTGGGTAATTCCATCACCCAGATGGGCTATTATGTTCGTGCCTACGCCAAGCTGACGGGCTGCCAGGCGCTCAACTTCGGCCGTGGCGGCACGCATTTGGCCAGGATAGATGCCTCGGACACGCTTTCTTTCGACGAGCGCTATCGCTCATTGCCCGATGATGTCGACATGGTGGTTGTCTTTGGGGGAACCAATGATTTCGGTCATCCACGGACGGCGCCTTTCGGTGCCTTCAGCGATGGACCGGCTGAGCGCACACTCTCTTTCTATGCGGGTCTGCATCGGTTGTTCCGGGGGTTGAGTTTGAAATACCGCGACAAGCCCGTAGTGGTGATGACTCCCTTGCATCATGGTTCTGAAGTGGACACTCCGGAGTATCTGTTCGACGACAGCGGGAAGATAACCTATGGACGCAATCCAACAACAGGAAAGACCTTCAAGGACTATGTGGATGCCATCAAGGAGGTGGCCGCATTCTATTCCCTTCCGGTCATCGACGCTTACTCATTCAGTGGCCTGACCCCGGCGACCGAAGTGGGGAAGAGCAACCGCTACTATTTCCGCGACGGACTGCATCCGAACGAACGAGGTGGCATGAAACTGGCCAGATGGATGTATCCGCAGCTGGAGATGATTTACGACATGTACTATTAGTCAGAATCCGCGCCTGTGGTGCACAACATCAAACACAAAGGGGAGGAAGCCTTGCTTGGAGGCCCCTCCCCTTTGTGCTATGTGTCAGTATATGGCCTTACATCTTCTGCAGGGTCATCTTGTCGATGTTGGGTGCGAATCCGTTGGCGCTTCCCAGTTCCACCTTGTTCATGCCTTTGTGCAGCTTCACGTTCACGGTGACTGTCTTCCAGTCCTTGGTATAGTCGCCGCTGTTGAGGTTGGAGAATGAGGTCACTTCCTTGCCGTTCACCTTCACGCTGAGGTTGCGGTTCTCGGCCGATGCATAGCGGATGCTCATCTTATAAGTTCCACCGTTGTTGCTCCACACGTTGCGCCATTCCATGTAGTTGTCGGCGTCGTTGCCCAGGTATCCTACGCACACGCCCTGCGAAGCATTGTCGGCCTCCATTGGGCGTGCTGTGGGCAGATTCTTTATCTCCTGATATTTGCTGAGCCAGGCTGTCTCGGCCTCATAGGTCTTGGGCTCTATTCTGGCCCCCGTCATATAGAAGGCCGTAGCGCCATGTGCAGGCACTGTCGTAGTGAAGTTCTTCTGAGCAAAGCCTTTGTCCTTCTGAGTGAGGCAGTCGTGGACCTTCACCTTGCCCGTGAATTCCACGGCCGACAGGGGGAAGCTGATGGTCTGAGCATTGTCGGAGAGGTTCATCACCACCACGGCGCGCTTGGTGCCGTGTACCTGCGCAATGTCTTTGGCCACAACATACACCTCACCGTCGCGATAGACCACAGGAGCTCCGATGCCCAGGTGATCCTGATCCATGGCAATGAGGTCGCGGTTCTTCATCAGGTTGAGCGAGTGATCGCTCATCTTGGTCATGTCGCAGCCCACGAGCAGCGGTGAGCTGGCGATGCACCAATAGGCCATGTGCAGGTTTTCCTCATCAGGATTCAGCGTACGCCCTATTTCCAGCATGTCCATGTCGTTGTAGTGGCCGCCGTAGGTGTAGGCCTGGATGTAGAGGTTCTCCTTAACGATGCCTTTCAGGTTATCCCAGTGGCCGTTGATGTCGCCCGTTGTACGCCAGGAGTCGGCCACGTTGCGGGCCCAGTTGCCGGGGTAAGCCCAGCGGCAGATGTTGAACACGATGTCCTTGCCCTTCATCTGCTCGCAGTGCTTGATAGCATTGCCAATCTTGGTGTATTGAGCCTGTTCATCGAGTCCCATATGTGCGCCTCCGCAGTAGTCGATCTTGATGAAGTCGTAGTCCCAGTCGATGAAGTAGGTCTTGCAGTCGGCTTCCTCGTGTCCTGCCAGTCCCACTCCGAGTCCCCAGGGGTGCTTGTTGCCCGAGCCGCAGGTGTTGTCGCCTGCATCCGAGTAGATTCCGGCCTTCAGTCCTTTGCTGTGGATATAGTCGGCCACCACTTTCATGCCATTGGGGAATTTCTCCTTGTTAATGCGCAGTGTGCCGTCAGCGTCACGCCCGTTCCAATAGCCGTCGTCGATGTTGATGTATTCATAGCCTGCTGCCTTGAGCCCAGTCTTCACCATGGCGTCGGCCTGCTGCTTGATGACATTTTCATTGATGTTGAGTGCGAAGGTGTTCCAAGTGCTCCAACCCATGGTGGGAGGCAGAAAGGCGGCTTTCTTCTTGACCACTTTCTTGGCTGGTTGAAGGTTGGTCTCCGGCATCTGACTGGCTATCGTTCTTGCAGTCAGCATTCCTGGCGTAGCACTCAGGAGGAATGCGGCCAGCACGAGCTTACTTTGATTTTTCATAGATAAATGTTTGTTGATGTTATTTGATGATATAGTATATTCTTCTTGCAAAGTTACGTCTTTTGATTAAGATATCAAAGTGAATTCGTCCTTTTCTTCTTCAATCTTCGTTTTTTGCCGTTAGTTTTGCTGAGATGACTGTTGGAAAGTAGAGACAAGTCCGGGCTTCAGAGGGTCTTCAAAGGCTTTGATTTGGCATTTAGCCACCATATGCCATAGATAAGTACGCCATATGCCGTAGATAAGTACACCATATGCCGGAGATAAGTACGCCATATGCCGGAGATAAGTACGCCATATGCCGGAGATATGGCGGTGGTCAGTCTTATACACAAATATCTCCGAAGTGGTGTAATAAACAAAGGTTTGTTTGAAGCGAGCGAGGAAGGAACTCCCCAAGGCGGTCCGCTAAGTCCATTGTTGAGTAACATAATGCTCAACGAATTGGACAAGGAACTTGAGTGCAGAGGACTCCCCTTTGTGCGCTATGCCGATGACTCGATGATATTCTGCAAGTCAAAAAGGGCTGCAATGCGAGTGAAGGAGTCTATAACCCGATTTATAGAAAATGTTCTATATCTCAAAGTCAACAAGGAAAAGACCGTAGTGTCATATGTGCGCGGAGTGAAATATCTCGGCTACTCCTTTTATGTGATAAAAGGCAAATGCCAACTCACGGTGCACCCAAAGTCCAAAGCCAAGATGAAATCACGACTAAAAGAGCTGACAAGTCGCAGCAATGGGTGGGGATATGCCAAGAGAAAGCAGAAGCTGAAAGAATACATACGAGGTTGGGTCGGCTATTATCACCTTGCCAATATGAAGCGTCTCTTGCTTGTAACAGACGAATGGCTAAGGCGTAGAATCCGCATGTGTATATGGAAAGCTTGGAAGAAAGTCAAGACAAGAGTGGCAAACCTCATTAGATGCGGTATCAATAAATACCAAGCATACGAATGGGGTAACACTCGCAAAGGCTATTGGCGAATAGCTGACAGCCCTGTTCTAAAAAGGGCGATAGATAACAATAAACTACGCTCTGCAGGGTATGCTACTTTAATGGAGGCGTATCTCGAGTGGTACCCAAAATAGGAACCGCCGTATGCGGAACCGCATGTACGGTGGTGTGAGAGGTCGGTAAACATGAAAATAGGAGATAAACACCTATGATTAGTGTTTACCTCCTACTCGATTAATTATGGGACGGTCAAAATTGAATGGTTA
>Ga0256406_1003420_pt1 | contig 19814 bp, 11 predicted proteins | sample RumenRJG_03DNA_FD_185986 | JGI IMG/M metagenome (GOLD analysis project Ga0256406, IMG submission 185986) | Bovine rumen microbial communities from Lethbridge, Alberta, Canada - RJG_03 | ecosystem: Host-associated > Mammals > Digestive system > Stomach > Rumen | place: Canada: Alberta | collected...
CATTGTGGGGTAAGGGGATTTTATGCCTCCTTGTGGCGATTTTCACCTCTTTGAGCCTCTTTTTCTGCGTAGCCTCTTTTTCTTTCAGTTCTATTTCATTTTTTGAGGGTGGTTGCGGATTTGAGGGATAGATGTTTCTTACGAGTATTCTAATAGAGGTAGTTGCTGGGTGAAAGTATCGGTAGATCCTGTAGACGCAATAATTGGAGTATAACTGGATTGACTTATAATTTTACAGGTTCAGCACCATCGTTTACTTTTTCTGCAACGCTCGAACATACAGGAACATACAGACATTCATACCGGCTAACCGGCGACTACGATGCTTCTTCAGGCAAAGGAACAATAGACATTAACTAACATATTAGAAATATACGCTTATGGCTGGATCAAGATTTTTTGTTTTTGTGTTGGCTTCGCTTTTTCCGTTTTTGGGTTGCTATGCCGCTGAGGATCTGGTTAAAACAAGAATGGAGAGATATTTGCGGCTAATGCCACAGGAGAAAGTGTATTTGCACTTTGATAACAATTGCTATTATCAAGGCGACAAGGTTTACTTTAGTGCGAATGTAGTTAAAGACTCTAATTTGACTGCTTCGGACCTTAGTAAAATATTATATGTAGAACTTGTTTCTCCCTCGGGCTGGCCTGTCCAGACCGAGAAACTGGCAATTAACAACGGCAGAGCTGATGGATGCATCCAACTGGCCGATAACTTGTCGACCGGTTTCTATGAAATCAGAGCCTTTACAGCGTGGATGCTGAATTACGGAGAGGCATGGCACCATGGTTGGAATACTTTTACTCTGAAACGTCCTTATAAGAAAATGTATGGTGAAGCTTTTCAGCAGGCGCTTAAGGGTAATGCGGGTATTTTTAGCAGAGTGGTTCCTGTTTATAAGAAAGTGAATGATGGTGATTACGAGAACAAAGTAATTGAAGTGCCCCGTAAAGTTACTACTTCACTACAAGATAAGATTGAGGATAAGCCTGTGGTTACTTTCTATCCGGAAAGTGGTAATCTGATTGAGGGCGTCGCCTCTCGAGTGGCTTTTCTTGTGACGAATGCAGAAGGTAGGGCTTTACAAACGCAAATGAAACTCGAACAAGGGGGGCAGCTAATAGGATCGGCCAGAACAGAATTTGGTGGTCGTGGATGCTTTTATCTGCCAGCCGGAAAGGTGAAAGCTGATGGCCCTGTTATTGCCACACTTAGATATAAGGGAAAGAACTACAATTTTGATTTACCGAAAGTAGAAAAGCAAGGATATATAATTGCGATAACAGGCGATGATGTGCTGAATATACGCATTGCCCGCAACGCAAATACGCCTGGCAATGATGTGGCATTGACGGATATATGCCGGGGAGAACTAAAATGGTTTAGTACTTTGCATATGCAGGATGCTGCCGCTGACAGTGTGAAAATTCCTATCACTGAGTTAAAAACGGGAGTAAACATCTTTTCACTGCTTGATGGCGAGGGCAGAGTGTTGGCCCAGCGTGAAGTATTTGTGAATCGTCACGACTTGCAGCAACTCTTTGTGCGGACTGACAGTATGGGCAGAAATTACGCACCGTATGAACAAGTAAACATGAAATTGCAAGTTTGCGACTCTGCAGGAAAATCGTTACCGCAAAATACATGTTTCTCTTTGTCGGTAAAACATGATAACGATGATGAGTTGAGCTATGATAATCGTTCGGCCTTGTCGGATTTGTTGCTGTCATCTGAAATAAAAGGCTTTATTCCATATCCTGGCTATTATTTCCAGAAAGATGATGCACAGCACCGGCGTGCACTGGATTTGCTGCTGATGGTGCAAGGATGGACACGTTATGATTTTAATGCATTAACTTCTGACTCGATGCCCAAATTACGCTATGAGGCAGAAAAGGATTTGCATTTCAGAGGCAAAATCATGGATACACATTATCTGTCGGGCACTTCATATTTAGGTGACAATCCCTATTCAGGCAGGTCGTATAACTGGGATGAGAATCTGGGTTATGGGTACGGTGAACAATCGCAGTGGACCGATTGGAGTGATGGTAAACGTGGCATATGGCTGCGCATAGACCTGCTAACCGATAAGGGATTTATTACAGGCGACCGACAGATTACAAATTCCAAACCCTTCGAGATTCATATCCCGCCATTCTATGGAAAGGGCGAGGCTTTTATCATGATGAACCGCAAAAGTATGGCCGCAGCCGGAGAAAAGGAAACCGACATAACCAAGCATTTGAAGGCCTATGGCAGCATGAAACAGAATGTTCTTGAGAACCGATATGTAATTGTGCCGATGAACGTGCTGAGTCCGCTGCCCAAACCTTACAGCTATTACGAAACTTCGTTACCGGTTGTCGACAGCGTCTTTGCACAGACCACCTCAACCCAGGCAGGCATTCTGTTGCCCGAAGTAATAAAACAAACCCGCAGGAAGTGGTACGACGTAGATTATGATTATCCTACGCTTTCGCTCAATTTAGGGGAAGTCTACGCCCGTATGTCGCTCATCGATGGTCGTATTGAGAATTTCCATATTTCAGGTTCTCCCAACTATGGAATAAGAGATGCTGTAACTCCTCCTTCCTGTATCGGCGTTTTACCCATGCTTGGTATTGATGGTGTGGCATATTACACCGTTGATGGCCTGCCTATATATAAATATGTGGCGAAAGAGGGCAATACGAAGGCTCTGCCTCAAGGATACCGCTTCCTGCCCAATGATGTGGAGTTTACCAGAATGGACATCTTTGCCGATGTGCCCGACAGGCGCCGCATCTACAGCCCTGGTCAGTACCATGAGGTGCTCACTGTAGCCACCGACAATTCTGATGTGCGTTCTGAACTTTCGGCAAGGGTGAATTTTGTATCCGACTCATTGATAGAACCCGGTAGCCGCCTGCCTGAATTTATTGGTAACAGATATGAATTGGATGGCATCAGTATGCCGGTTGATTTTTATAATCCTGATTACAGCAAGATGCCGTTGCCTGAAACACCCGATTACCGGCGCACCCTTTATTGGAATCCTTCGATTACGACCGACTCTGAAGGCAGGGCAAACGTGAAGTTCTATACCGGAGCAAAAGGTGGCAGTCTGCACCTTTCGGTAGACGATATTACACCTGAAGGACAGTTTGTGAGCAACAGGTAAGCTCAGGGCTCTCCTTTGAACACGGTAACCAAAGGCAGGTGGTCGCTGAAACCATTGAGATATTTTGGCCCCTGGTAATTGCGCCGTGGCTTATAGCCCCCATACTTAGTGTCGGGTTCAAGCAGATAACTGGCGTCGAATACGTAACACTGCTGACAAAGCTTACTCCATGGACCGGAAATAAAGATATGGTCCAGACTTCCCCACAAACCGTGATAGCGATAGGTGCCCCTGGCTACATGCAGGCCACGGGCATCTTTGCTTAGTTCGGTTAGTCCGTTTGATGTAAGACGGCGCAGGGGCTTGTCGTCCGAATAATCGTTAAAATCGCCTGTAACGATGATGTTAGCCTCTGGTTGCAGGCTACGCACAGAATCAATACTTTGCAGCAGTGTACCGGCTACCAGCATGCGGTAAGGTCGTGATACAAGTTCGCCACCCGTACGGCTCGGCGCATGCACTACAAATACATGCAGCGTGTCGTCGTAGGCTGTTACGCCTTTCGCATACAATATGTCGCGGGTAGGTCCAAACTCTTTCAAGTGAGGAATGCGAATGCTGTGGCTCGACAACAAATTAAACGTATAAGGGCAGTAGAGTAGTGCCACGTCGATACCTCGCAAATCGGGCGAATGTGTCATTACGTAGCTGTAGTAAGCTCCGCGCAACAGCGATTTGCGAGTCAGATCGGTCAGCACGCTGTCGTTTTCCACTTCACATAGAGCCACCAGATCGGGCAGTTGCTTTACAGTGCTGTCGGTGCTTGCCACAATAACCTGCCCAATGCGGTTCACTTTGCGCCAATAACGCGTGTGCGTCCATTTGTAGGCCGATGTGGGCAGAAAATCGTAATCTTGTTTCAAACTGTCGTGAACACAGTCGAACAGGTTCTCCGCATTGAGCTCAACAATGGTGAAAATGCCCTGGAGCAGTAGTGTGGCAAGCATCACAGATGTGAATTAATCTTCGTTCTGGAACAAAGGATCCTCGGGCGGAACCACAACGGGTTTCTGCTGACTTTCCTTTATGATGTTTCCGGGTACGTATTTCTTATTCACTACCAGTCGGAACATATACTCGTTGAACCATCGGTTCGACATGATGAGGTAGCCGTTGGCTCCATAATCACTGCCCCAGCTGTTTTCCACCTTCCATCTTATGGGTTTGCCGTTGGTATCCAAATCTACGGCGGTGAGCGTCATGGCATGCGTTGAGCCACTGTCGAAGGTGCTGATGCGCTGTGCTTTGTTCATGCCGAAGGTAGTAGAGAACAAGCTTCCGTAATCGTAGTTGTTGGTGTCAAGATATCCTTTGCTCTTGTCTAACTGCTTGCCCACATCATAGCTGCTGTACATTTTATGCCCGTCTTTCAGACTTGCAATGGCAATGGCACTGATTTCCTCCATTGGCAGGTTCAGGTAAGTCCAGTTGTGTCCGTCGTAGGTGTGGCGGTCGAACTGCACCTCGTAAGTTTTGTGATAAGGCCGGCGCGGGTCGTTCATCAGCATCACGAAGGTGCCGTTCAATGCATGGCCCACTGTGGTCTGGTAAAACTCCTTGGGTGTGTAGCTGCGCTCAGCGGTAACCGTCTTGCCATCCTTGTTGGCAAAAGCATAGTTGAACTGCTTAACCGGTTCACCCAGGGTGAGGCAGAGCATGTGGTAGATGGTGCCCAGCATAGCGGTTTTGCGTTGCAGAATGGCCTTCTGGCCTTTCTTTTGTTTCACCATGTCGCGCAGCTCAAGTCCAAACTCTCTCAGTTTACTCGATACGAGGCGGCTCATCAGTTGCGTGTTGTCGCTGCTGTAAGTCTCCGGCTGGGCACTTGTGGGCACTAATCCATACTTCTCGGCCAGGTCGGCCACGCCGCAGAAGGTGCCACCATCATTAATGGGATTCTTGAAGAAGAATTGCACCCGTGTATCGTCAATGGGTTTGTCGGCACAATCAATCACCCCTTGAAGCATCAGGTTGGCTTTTTCGAGCTGGTCGTAGAAGAACAGGTAAGAGTGCGAGAATTCCACACGCAGTGTATCGTTGTGTACTTTGGCGAAGTTGGCACGCAGCACGTTAAGGCCCGAAAACATCCAGCAACGCCCGCTTTGCTTCTGGTCGTGAATGTTCTGTTTAGGAGTTTCCACGCTGAATTGCGGATTCACTGGCGCGGGATTGCTCTGATTACGGGTAAGATTTTTGATGGAATTGGCTGCAATGGCGTTGAACAGTGCCTTGTTGGCAGTGGTGGCCTGCTCATTTGCGGCAAATTGCTGCAACATCTGCTGTGTTATGCCTCCGTTGGCAGTTTGCGCCAGAGCAGGAATGCTGAGCGCAAAACATAAAGAAAGTACAATGGACTTGTGAGTCATAGACGGTTTGAATGATTTATTTTCCTATTATTAATGTTTCTTGTGCAAAGATAACAAAAAAGTTTGTATCTTTGCATACATTTGTGTAACGATTTGCAGATGGATAAAAGTAATTTTGAACTTCTAAGTCATATCAACTATCCTGAAGATTTACGTAAACTCAAGGTAGAACAGTTGCCTGAGGTGTGTAAAGAAGTAAGGCAGGACATTATCAACGAGGTGTCGGTTAATCCCGGACATTTCGCTTCAAGCCTCGGTGTCGTAGAAATAACCGTGGCGTTGCATTACGTCTTCAACACGCCATCCGACCGTATTGTGTGGGATGTAGGGCACCAGGCTTACGGGCACAAAATTCTTACCGGAAGGCGTGACGTGTTCTGCACCAATCGCAAACTGGGCGGTTTACGCCCTTTCCCCACGCCATTGGAGAGTCCGTATGACACCTTTACCTGCGGCCATGCCAGCAACTCTATCTCGGCTGCGCTCGGCATGGCGGTGGCAGCACGTGCCACGGGGCACCCCGAACGCCATGTGGTGGCTGTGATTGGCGACGGTGCCATGAGCGGCGGACTGGCTTTCGAGGGCTTGAACAACGTTTCATCGACGCCCAACGACCTGCTGGTGGTGCTCAACGATAACGATATGTCCATCGACCATGCCGTAGGTGGCATGGAGCAGTACTTGCTGCAGCTCGACACCAATGCCACTTACAACCGCCTGCGTTTTAAAGCCAGTCAGTGGCTGCACCACAAAGGTTATCTGAACGATGACCGGCGCAAGGGCCTTATCCGCCTGAATAATGCCATCAAGAGTGCCATCAGTCATCAGCAGAACATCTTTGAGGGTATGAATATACGCTATTTCGGTCCGTTCGACGGGCATAACGTTATAGAACTTGTACGCATATTCCGCCAGCTCAAAGATATGAAAGGCCCCAAGCTGTTGCACCTTCACACGGTAAAAGGCAAAGGCTATAAGCCGGCCGAGCAGAGTGCCACCCTTTGGCATGCCCCCGGCAAGTTTAATGTGGCCACAGGCAAACGCATCATTGCCGATGACACCAACCTGCCGCCTAAGTATCAGGATGTTTTCGGCAACACGCTGCTTGAGCTGGCACGCAAAAACCCAAAGATAGTGGGCGTAACGCCCGCTATGCCCACAGGCTGCTCAATGAACATCATGATGCAGGCCATGCCCGACCGCACTTTCGATGTGGGCATTGCCGAGGGCCACGCCGTAACATTCTCGGGCGGTATGGCGAAGGACGGGCTGATACCGTTCTGCAACATCTACAGTTCGTTTGCCCAACGAGCTTACGACAACATTATTCACGACCTTGCCATTCTTAATTTGCCGGTGGTGCTCTGCCTCGACCGTGCCGGACTGGTGGGCCCAGACGGGGCTACACATCACGGCGTGTTCGATATGGCCGCTTTGCGCCCCGTGCCCAATTTAACCATTGCCTCGCCCATGGACGAGCACGAGCTGCGCCACCTTATGTACACAGCACAGTTGCCCGGCAAGGGTACCTTTGTTATCAGGTACCCCCGTGGCAGAGCGGTGCACACCGACTGGCTGTGCCCTATGCAGGAAGTACAGGTAGGCACCGGTCGCAAACTGCGTGATGGCAGCGATGTAGTGGTGCTGAGCATCGGGCCCATTGGCAACGATGTGGAAACAGCCATAGAGCAATTGCAACAGCAGTGCCAGGAGGATGGTAAGCCGATGCCTTCGGTGGCCCATTACGACATGCGCTTCCTGAAGCCCCTGGATGAGAAAATATTGGCGGAAGTGGCACAGAAGCACTGCCGCATCATCACAATAGAAGATGGAGTTATTAACGGTGGCTTCGGCTCGGCTGTGTTAGAGTGGATGAACGACCACCACTATCATCCAGAGGTGGTACGCATGGGTCTGCCCGACCAGTTTGTGGCACAGGGCACCGTGGAACAGCTCCGGCAGTTGTGTGGGTTGGACATACCCAGTATAAAGCGAAATATATTAGGAAAATGAAAATAGTAATTGCAGGCGCCTATGCCATTGGTACACATCTGGCAGAGCTGCTTTCAAGGAATAATGAAGACATTACCCTGATTGACGAGGATGAGAACCGCTTGTCAAAGATAGAGTCAGATTACGATTTGCTAACCCTGCAGGCTTACCCTGGAAGTGTGCGTTCACTGAAGGAGGCCAACGTGGGTGATGCCGACTTGTTTATTGCTGTAACCCCTGTACAGAGCCTCAATATTAACTGCTGTATCCTGGCCAAGACACTGGGTGCCAGGAAGACAGTGGCCAAGGTGGATGATGCCGAGTATACCGAGCCTGATATAGAGAAGTTTTATGCCTCGCTGGGCGTCGACTCTATTATTTATCCTGAGATGCTGGCTGCACGCGACATCAACAACGGACTTAAGATGTCGTGGGTGCGACAGCGTTGGGATGTTCATGGCGGCGCACTGGTGATGCTTGGCATCAAACTGCGTGAAACCTGCGAGATTCTTAACGAACCACTGAAGAACCTGTGCGGGCCTAACGACCCCTACCACGTGGTGGCCATTAAACGTGGAGGCGAAACTATCATACCTAATGGTAACGATGAGCTGCGCATCTACGACATGGCCTATTTCATGACTACCAAACAGTACATTCCCTACATTCGCAAGATAGTGGGCAAGGAGCACTACGTTGACGTAAAGAACGTAATGATTATGGGTGGCGGATGCACTTCGGTGCGGGCCGTGCTCACCATGCCCACCTATATGGATGCCAAAATTATAGAGATTAACCAGGAACGCTGTGAAGAGCTCAACAACATTCTGGCTGAGAAAAACCTGCTCGTTATCAACGGCGACGGGCGTGATATACCCTTGCTGCTCGAAGAGGGCATCAAGAACACGCAAGCCTTTGTGGCACTTACCGGCAACACCGAAACCAACATCCTGGCCTGCCTGACGGCCAAGCGACTGGGCGTGCGCAAGACGGTTGCCATGGTAGAAAACATAGATTACATCAGTATGGCCGAGAGTCTGGATATCGGTACCATTATTAACAAAAAGGCCATTGCCGCCAGTCATATTTACCAGATGATGCTCGATGCCGATGTAATGAACATACGCTTCCTGATGTCGGCCAATGCCGATGTGGCCGAGTTTATTCCCAAACCCGACAGTATGATAACCCGCAAGCCTGTGCGCGACCTGCATCTGCCCAGCGGCGTTACCATTGGTGGCTTGGTACGTGGCGACAACGGTATGCTGGTTTCGGGTAACACGATGATCCAGGCAGGCGATTCGGTGGTGGTGTTCTGTCACGGCATCAACATGAAGAAGATAGAGAAATTCTTTATTTAAACTATGATTGATTTTAAAATTGTAAACAAGATATTGGGCACGCTGCTTTTCATGGAGGCATTCATGATGGCGGTGTGCCTCGTAATGAGCCTGTGCTATGGCGAGGACGACTCTCTGGCGTTCTTACTCTCAATTATCTGCACGTTGCTTGTTGGCTTTATCTTGCGTTACAAGGGACGCAACGCAGGTAATAACCTTTCGCGGCGCGAAGCTTACCTTGTGGTGAATCTGGTTTGGATACTGTTCAGTATCATGGGCACTCTGCCATTTATCATTGGCGGCTACCTGCCCACGTTTACCGATGCCTTTTTTGAAAACATGTCGGGCTTCACCACTACTGGAGCCACAATCATCGACGATGTAGAAGTGTTGCCGCACGGCATTTTGTTCTGGCGCTCGCTGACACACTGGATAGGCGGCCTGGGCATAGTGTTCTTCACGGTGGCCCTGTTGCCGTCGATGGTAGGCGGCAGCACGCGTGTGTTTGCTGCCGAGTCTACGGGGCCGTTCCACACCAAGCTGCATCCACGGCTCAGCACCAATACCAAATGGATAGGTGTGGTCTACATCACCCTTACGGTAGCCTGCATACTTTGCTATGTTTGTCTGGGCATGAGCTGGTTCGACGGCATTAACTATGCCATGGCTACTACGGCCACCGGCGGCTTCTCTACCCACAATGCCAGTGTTGAATACTTTAATTCGCCGGCTATTGATTACGTGTGCACCTTTTTTATGTTTATTTCGGGCGTAAGCTTCACCCTGCTTTATTTCTGTGTAGCCAAACTCAAGTTCAAACAGCTTTTCAAGAACAGTGAGTTGAGGTTCTACATCACCATTGTGGTGTTTTTTACTGCTATTGTGATGTATCAGCTTGTGGTACACAATCACTATGGTCTGGAGCATGCCTTCCGGTCATCTGTCTTCCACGTTGTGGCTTACATCACCACTACCGGCTTTTATAACGACGATGCTACCTTCTGGCCACACATTGTGTGGGTGGTGCTCTCGGTGTGCATGTTCTTCGGTGCCTGCTCGGGCTCAACGAGTGGTGGCTTCAAGTGCGTAAGAGTGGTGATGCTGCTCAGGGTGGTGCAGAACGAGTTTAAGCAGATACTGCATCCCAATGCCGTGCTGCCACTGCGTATTGACGGACAGAATGTATCCGAACAGAAGCGAATCACGCTTCTGGCGTTCCTTACCTGCTATCTTATTTTATGTGTTATTGCTTCGGTGGTACTAATTGCTTCGGGCATCGACAACACCAACGCCATTACCATAACATTGAGCAGCCTGGGCAACGTGGGTCCCACGCTCGGTCGCGAAATTGGAGCTATACAGTCGTGGAACGTGCTGCCTTTTTACGCCAAGTGGATATGCTCGATACTGATGCTTATCGGACGTTTGGAGATATTCTCGGTGTTGGTTATCCTTACTCCCGGTTTTTGGAATAAGAACTAAACTACATTACATTACCGGTGCCAGCAGGCGTACCAGACTTTGCAGGATACGCTTGGGCAAACCAGGCCGGGGCACATCGGTGGTGTGGCTCCACACATCGCATTGCTTCATGTCGTTCAGGAAGACCTGCTTCAGCGCTGATGCTGTCTCGCTGCCATAAAAAAAGGCGTTACCCTCGAAATTATTCTCAAAACTGCGAAAGTCGATGTTTGTGCTGCCGCAGCTCGACACCATGTCGTCGCTTATCAGCAGTTTGCTGTGGTTGAACCCGCCTTTGTACAAATAAATTTTAATTCCCGCCTCAAGCGCTTTGGGCAGATAGCTGTACGAAGCCATCTCAACGAGTTTGGTGTCGCTGTGTAAGGGCATCATCAGCCTTACGTCCACACCCGCGAGTGCGGCAGCCTTCATGGCAAAGAAGAAAGTCTCGGTAGGCAGAAAGTAGGGCGTCTCGATGTAAACGTATTGTCGTGCCTGCAGCAAAATGCGCACGTATCCCTGCATAATGTCGGGCCAGGGCGAGATGGGACTTGATGTAACCACCTGGCAGAGCACGTCGTTTTGCGGAACGTCTCGCAATGGCGGATAGTATTTATGGTTGGTTATCAGTGTGCCCTCAACAAAGTACCAGTCAACCAGGAAAGCCCTTTGCAAGGCATACACTGCACCTCCCTCGATGCGCATCATAGTGTCGCGCCAGGGTTGCGAGCCAAAGCCTTTAACGTAGCGCATGGCTATATTAAAGCCGCCAATGTAGCCTGCGTGGCCGTCGATTACGCATATCTTGCGGTGGTTGCGGTAATTGGCCTTGCTTGTAAAGGCCGGGAATTTAACCGGCATGAAGGCGTGCACAATGATGCCCTCGTCGCGCATGCGCTCAAAGAACGAGTTCTTAACGTTCCAGCAGCCCACGTCATCGTACAACACCCTTATTTCCACACCCTGCCGGGCCTTGTCAATAAGTGCGTCGGCAATGAGCTGCCCCAGGGCATCGTTGGCAAAAATAAACATCTCGATGTGTATGTGATAGCGTGCACGGGCAATGTCACGAAGCAACGCCGGGAAGAATTCATAGCCGTTGGTAAATATCTGTGTGGTGTTATCCTTGAAGGGCAGCGCCTGGTTCAGGTTGGCAAACATCTTTACAAGCTGTTGCTGCGAGGGTGGTATCTTCAGGTTGCGCTGACTCACAAATTCGAGCATGGAGCGCTTGCAGAGCTGGTCGAGGCTGCGCTGCGAAATAAAACGCTGTCGGCGCGTGTCCTGTCCGAAGAAGATGTAGAGCAGTATGCCCACTACGGGCAGGAACCACAGCACCAGCATCCACGCCATGGTCTTGGTAGGCTGTCGGTTGTCGAGCAGTATCTTTACCATGATGCCCAGAATGAGCAACCAGTAAATTACCAGGAATATGTTTCTTAAATAAATCATAAAGCCTGTGTGTGCTTATATAATAATGTTGCTGCCCAACTGCCGGGCCAGCACGTTACGGTAGTTCTGCATCTTGGAGTACTCCTGCATGGCCTGGGTGAGTTCGTCGGCGTTGTCGGTGCAGGTGTTTATCCTGTTGCGCAGCACCTTGAGCTGTTGCTCCACATAGCACATACGGAAGTCGAGCAGCAGGTGGTCTACCTGCTCTTTGAGTCGCTCGGTTTTCTGCTTCTCCTTTAATTTGCGGTCGTCGTCGTTAAGGGGCTCCGCGTTGGTATTGCGGTCCAGCTTGTAGCGGTCGAAGCTCATTTCGCTTGCGGCCTTGCTTATCTCCACGTTATTGTAGTGTTCAAGATAGTAGCCGCAGCTGAAGCCGGGCTCGTTGATGTGCTCCATGCACAGACTGAACATCTGCTCATACAGTGGGGTAGAGAAGTGCAGGTCGTCGGCGGAAAGGTTGTAGTACACGTATTGCGCCAGCTTCAAACTTATGATGTTGCCCTCGCTGTCCTCTACGTTCTCCATGATTACCCGCTCGCCATACTTCACAAGAAGTTGCGTAAGCATGCGCTCCACCTCGGCACTGTGACCGCCCTCAACAGCCTTAGGCGTGTTCAGCACGGGCGCGGTGGGCTTGGGTGCTGCCTGGGCTGCTTGTGGCTGGTACGAGCGCTCGTGATTGGCCCTGATGTAGCTGTTCATCTGGTTGATGAGCGTTTGCTCGTTTATGCCCATTCTGATGCTGCAATCGTGAATGTAAGTGTCGCGCAGAATGGGGTTCTGTATTACGGCAATACTTGCCACGATGCTGCCAATGCCCTCGGCACGCTTTATGGGGTCGGTTACCTTGTCGAGCAGCAGCTGGGTTTTAAACTGTATGAAGTCGGTCTGATGCTCGCTGATGTACTGTTTGAACTGCTCAGCCGTGTGACTCCGTGCAAAGCTGTCGGGGTCGGCATCGGGTGGCAGCAGCACCACCTTAAGGTTCATACCTTCCGAGAGAAGCATGTCGGTGCCCCTGAGCGCGGCGTGTATACCGGCGGCATCGCCATCGTAGAGCAGGGTGATGTTGCTGGTGAAGCGGTGCAGCATGTGTATCTGGTGAATGCTCAGGGCAGTACCCGAGTTGGCCACCACGTTTTCGATACCGCACTGATACATCGAGAGTACGTCGGCCTGGCCCTCAACCATAAACACACAGTCCTCGCGGGTTATGGCACGTTTGGCCTGATAGATGCCGTAGAGCTCGTGGTCCTTGTGATAGATGTCGCTGTCGGGCGAGTTCACATACTTCTGGTTTACGCCCTTGGTACGGCTGTCGAGCACGCGGCCCGAGAATCCCACCACCTTGCCGCTTACACCAATCCAGGGGAATATCACCCTGCCGGCAAAGCGTGATATAAGCTCACCTTTGTCGGTTTTATAGCACAGTCCTGTCTGCTCCAGATATTCGGCGTTATAACCTTTGGCAAGTGCCTGCGAGGGCATGGTTTGCCGGTTGGGCACGTCGTAGCCCAGTCGGTAACGGGCTATGGTGTCGTCGCGGAACCCGCGACTTCTGAAGTATTGCATGCCAAAGGCCACGCCGTCGGCAGTGTCCTTCAGTGTGTGCTCAAAGTAAGAAGCGGCCCACTCGTTGACGATGAACATCGACTCGCGCTTGCTCTGCTCATGCTGCTCCTCGTCGGTGAGCTGATGCTCCTTTATCTCGATGTGGTACTTCCGGGCCAGCCACCGCAGAGCTTCGGGGTACGTCATCTGTTCGTGCTCCATGATGAAGGTAACGGCATTGCCGCCCTTGCCACAGCCAAAGCAGTGGCAGGTGCCTCTCGAGGGCGACACGTAGAACGAAGGCGTCTTCTCGTTATGAAACGGGCACAGTCCCTTGTAGTTGGCGCCGCTCTTCTTGAGCGTTACAAATTCAGAAACCACGTCAACAATATTGGCGGCTTCTTTTATTTTCTCTACGGTTAATCTGTCTATCATATTTTTATTAAAGCAGCAATTCTTTTATTTCAGGTACCCCGCCAGTTTGCTGTGCATGGCCTTTAACCCCTTGGCCACCAGCAGCGCATTGTTGGTGGCGCCCTTCAAACTGGTGTGCGTGTGGTCGTGGTTGAAGTATTCGGCAGCCTTTGCCTTGCTGTTATAGTGCTTGTCAAGATAGTCGGCTATAATGTTGTGCAAGTCAAGAAACTCCACGCCCGTGGCATCCACCACCTGCCGGTACCATTTGCCGTACGAGTCGTTGCGCCGCTCCACCTTGCCGTTGTTCCACTCGTTGCGGGTGGTGAGCGATACCAGTATGGGCGTTGCACCCTTTTCGCGGGTGTCGTCAATCATTTTTTTAAGATACCAGCCAAAGCTGTAAACCATGGCATACTGTCCGTTGTCCATCTTGTAAACGTGGCAGGTGTCGGCAGCCGATGGTATCACGCCGCGTGCTTTCTGGTCGGTAATGGGGCAGATGTCGTTGTGGCCGAACTCGATGAGCACAAAGTCGCCGGGCTTCAAACTGTTGTACACCTTCTCCCAGCGGCCCTCACGGATGTACGAGCGGGTGCTGCGCCCTGCCATGGCAGCGTTGTAGGGAGTAATCTTCTTCAAATTGAAAATCTTGTCGGCAAGTGCACCCCAGCCCCACATGCCGTTCTTGTCTTTGTCGGCATTCTTCACAGTTGAGTCGCCTGTAATCCATACTACGGGTTTGCCTTCCTGGCGTTGCACGGGGTAGGTGGGCAGTTCCACGTTCTGCATCATCTGCTTCAGCGGTTTCAGTGCGGGATTATCACTTTGCCAGATACCTTCGGCAGCCGAGCGGGCGTTCATCTGTGCGCCCCAGTAGCTGCTGTGTATGTGGTCCATGTAGAAGTGGTACTTCTCTTTCCAGTGACTGTAACTGTCGAGTTTCTCACCCGAAATCTCGTTCAGGTCAACAAAAGGCACTCCTTCTTCGGCCGCGGTATAGGCAGCCCATTGCGTCTGTGGCTTGCGCACTATCTTGCCCGTCTGGGCATCGTAGTCGTCGCGCGGTGTGAGCGACATCAGAATGATGTGAGCCCCCTTGCGCCGGCAGTCGGCAATGTAGCGTCGAAGGTATCCGCCGTAGGTATACACCTCTTCTTTTTCACCGGTTTCCTTAATGGTAACCAGCAGGGAGTCGTTGCCGGTGCCGGGTATTACGGCACGTGCCCTGCCAGAGTCGAAGGGCCCGTTGTCGTTGTGCCCTATGGATACTATCACCCAGTCGCCTGGTTTCAGCGCATTGTAGATAGCAGGCCACAGCTTACGGTAGAAGGTGCGCGTGCTCATGCCTCCCAAAGCCTGGTTCTCAACGCTAATCTTGTTGGGGTTAAAGTACAGATGGGCATAATAGCCCCATCCCCACTGCCCGTTGTTGCCGTTGCCCAGGGTGCCATTGCGCATGGTGGAGTTGCCCACCAGGAAGAGCACGGGGTTGTTGCCTTTGCGGGTTGAGCCAGGTGCCGGTCGTGCCATCAATGCCTTGGCGATGCTGTCGGGAGTATTGTCTACAACTTTGTTTACATCTTCTATAGGGTTGGGCAGGTTGTCGAATGCCTGAGCCATGCCCATGGTAGCGCATGCCAGTAAAAGAGTAATAGTAGTTAGTGAACGTTTCATTTCGTTTTTACATTTATCGGTTTGTTTTCTTTTTGGCAAATTTACATAAAAAATTGCAGAATCGTTACTTTTAGACGGAAAAACATGTTACAGAATATTACCAGGCGTTTGGTAACCATCTTACCAGGCACTGGTAACCACTTTACCAGTGTTTGGTAACCGTGTTACCAGCCATTGGTAATCCAATTGAAAATGGCATTATGTGCAGGTATCAATGATTTTACAAAGTTACTAAAACAAAAAATAATAACAGCAATAATTACTAAAACACTATAAATGGGTAAAAAATACAAGCTAATTGTTGCATTTTAAAATTAAAACGTGTAAATTTGCCAGCAATTTTGCTAAAATAACTTACGTTTATGAAAATACACCTACTTCTTACAGCGTGTTTGTTGTGCTTCTCTTGCTTAGCACAAGCCGCACCCGTTACAGTGGATAAGGCAAAAGCAGAAGCTTTTTCTTTCTTTACGGCTCGTGGCGTAGCAGTCCAAAAGGGCGCCTCAAGAGTGCAGGCATCAAAGAATATGCTTACTTTGGCCTATACAGCAATGGCATCGTCGAATAATGCCGACTACTACGTGTTCAACCGTAATGCTGGGGTGGGCTATGTTGTGGTGGCTGGTGACGACCGTATGCCCGCTGTGCTGGGCTACAGCGATACGGGCAACTTTGTGTACAACAATATGCCCGACAATATGAAGGCTTTCCTTGCCGAGTATGCCCGTGAAGCACAGTGGCTTCGCAACCACCCATCGGTGGTGAACAGCAACAAGGTGGCTACCTATGATACAGAGGTTACGCCCTTGCTGAGAAATATTACATGGAACCAGACCAAACCTTATAATAACCTGTGCCCGAATGATTTGCCTACCGGATGTGTGGCAACGGCCATGGGACAGGTGATGTATTACTATCGCTATCCTGAGCATGGCGTTGGCAGCAAAACCTATCAGTGGAACAATCAGCAGCTCACCGCCAACTTTGGCGCCACTACTTATGAGTGGGACCAGATGCAGGACCGGCTCACCGCAAACAGTCCGGCTGAGGCCAAGAAGGCAGTGGCAACGCTGCTTTATCACATTGGTGTGAGTGTGAATATGAACTACGGCCCGGCAGAGACCGGTGGCAGCGGTGCATCACCTTCTTATATAGCACCGTCGCTGGTGAACTACTTTGGCTACGACAAAGGTTGTCATCTGCGCTCACGTGAGTATTACACCAAGACGGAGTGGGAGGCTACTGTGCGCGATGAACTCAACCATGCACGCCCTGTGCTCTACGGTGGCTATACCCAAAGCGCCTCGGGCCACTCGTTTGTGTGTGACGGCTATAACCGAGAGGGCTACTACCACATTAACTGGGGATGGGACGGCTTGAACAACGGCTATTTTCTGCTCACAGCACTCGACCCGAAATCGAAAGGTACCGGTGGTGGGGCCGAGGGTGAGGGCTATAACTACAACCAAACCATGGTGGTGGGCATTCAGAAGCCGGTAGAAGGCTCTAAACCCGTTTACAGCTTTGTATTTAAATATGTGGACTCTACACCCCAGACCGTGACGCGGCTCCAATCGGTAACGCTCCAGGCTTACGGTATACACACCGACGGCATCGATCCGCTCGATGTACAGTTGTGCTTCCAGATGTACAATGGTGCCGGTAAGGTGGTGGCCACCTCTTCGGTTTCATCACAGAACATACCTCTCGGCGAATCGGTTAAGTACCTTGGCGAATTCAGTCTGCCCGACAGCATAAAAGATGGTACGTATGAATTGCGACTTGCCGGACACATCAATGGCGTTGACTCTGATGGCGTGTTCAATCTGCTGCATGCCATGGTAGGCGAATACAACTACTACCGGGTTACGGTGAAAGACGGGCAGGTAACCTATACACCTCAGGGTTTGCCCAAGCTGTCGCTGCAAAGCTTGCAAGTTGAGCCCAACCCCATTATAAGCAAGGAGCCTTTCACGGTTACTGCCGTTATCAGAAACGACGGTGGAGAGTTTGATGGCAAACTGGCTTATGCGCTGATTCACCCTGATGGTGAGAAGAAAAGCTACTATGCTCCCGACAAATCGGTGAACATCAAGGCAGGCGAAACAGCCACGGTTACTTTTACTGACAGCGCAGTGCTCTATGGCAACGACAACTACACCTTGCAGCTGGTAAAGCGTGACGGAGTGCAGCATCTAAACCTGGGTGACCCCATTACCGTGAAGGTGGTGGGTGGAAAAGAGAAAGCCAACCTTGCTGCTGTGGATTACCTTGATTTCGTAACCGGTGCCGACAATGCCAAGCGTGACGATATTGACGTGGTGGCAAGTTTGCACAACACGGGCGGCGACTTCAGCGGTAAGCTCACCTGCCTGATCTTTAAGGATGCTTCGGCCACGGGCACCCCGCTGGCAAGTCTTGACACTGTGCAGGTCGACATAGCCCGGGATGAATACAAGACAGTGGAAATAAGGGGCAGGTTCCCCGATGCCACCGACAAAGGCACTTACTATGCCTGCCTTTACAACGTGGAGGACGATGACTTTGTGAATCCCATTAAATACGCAGGTACCACGTTTACTATTCGTGACGATGCCAGCAACGAGAATCCACGACTGTATTTAAAGAAACAAATCAGCTTTGGCGACAAGGCCCAGGCCACGGCAAGCAACCTGAAGGTATATGCCACCATTCTGAATACCGGAGGCACCTATAATGGCACCATAATAGCCAACTTCTACAATGTGAACGGCTGGACGCCGCTTGCCACACTCACTAAGCAGGTTACCATTGGCTATGGCGAAACTGTGGTGGTAGAATTGCAGGGCTCGTCAAGCAAACTCGTGGATGGCAAGAGCTATGATGTGGGCGTGACGTATGGTGACAAGGAAGAAACCGACTGGAAATCGTATGCCCAGCATGCAGGCTACTCGAATGCAAGGGTAACCATCGTGAGTCCGTCGGGCATCGGCAGCGTCACAGCTGCTGACAAGGTCACAGTAAAGGCTGTGTACAGCGTAACCGGCAAGCGTCTGTCTGCAATGCAGCACGGCATTAACCTCGTGGTGCTCAGCAATGGCAAAACCATTAAGGTGATTCGTTAGTATGTCAAGCTGGCCGCGGCTTGGGGCAAAAGCCGCGGCAAAGCTGTCGCGCAGCACAGCAAACCATTCGCTTTGAAACAATAATAAAGAATTAGTAGTAAATTAATAAACCCTTATTAGTATGAGAAATTTTACACCAGCAATGTTACTTCTCCTTGCGCTTGCGGCAACACAGGCAAAAGCCCAGGACAAGTGTGAACTGTACTCCGACAACGTTACCGTGAATCCCGGCGACCAGTATCACTTGTTCTTTAAGTCGTATTCGCAAACGATAAAAGATTATCTTAAGGAGCATCCGCGCATAACCATCGACTTTACCACCACAACACCCGACATCGTTAACGTGGGTGGTGCATGGTTCCAGTCGAAAAAGGCCGGAACGGCACAGATGAAAGCTATTATTTATAAGGAGTCGAAGATAAAAGACTATCCCGACTGGAACGGCAAGCTCGACAGCGTGGAGTTTACTGTGCAGGTGCCCGCCGACAAGTTTACTGCGGCTCTGCCAGAAGTGCCCACCAATTGGGGTGCGGCCAAGCAGACTGTCATTGATGCCACGAAGGCTAAGTACACACTCTTCTCGGATACTTATTACGAGATGCACCCATCGATTACAGAAAAGGAACGGTCGTATTTCGACTGGTTCTCCACAGGCGATAATGAGTACCCGCTGATTGCTTTGGGTTACAGCGAGGAAGGTACGCTGTTTTCGTCGAACATCATGGTAAACGATGGCGCACGCCTTGGCTACAACAAGGAATCAGAAATAAGCGGTTATCTTGAAAAGCAAGGTTTCCAGATGCTGGGATGGGACGATATGGGTTTGCTCATTATGTATCGTGATGCCGACAAAACCCAGGCAAGTGCCTCGATAGTTACCATACAGGGACAGTATTTCCGCGACCTGAACTTTCAGTATACGCCCGAGAAGCCAACCGATGGCATCTCGGCGACCCGTCTTACACGTCCGGATGCCTCGTTTGTACGCAACGGAGAAGTGCTAACTATCGAAGCTGGTAATGACAAGGGTCAGCCGGTGGCGGTCTACTCGCTCTCGGGCAGTACACTTAGTCGTTCTGTGCTCCATGCTGGTTCTAATACCTTGCAACTTGGCTCTAACAAGCCCGTTATTGTGAGGGTGGGTAAACACCAGGGTGTGAAAGTATTTTAACCCACATTGCAGCGGATGATGGCATTGATTAGTTAAAAATGGTTATCTATCTCGTTAAAAAGGGTGTTTTGATCCCCCCCAATGCCCTCAAAACTATAAAAATCTCTAATATCCGGTGCTGT